>OLJB01000015.1_pt1 | contig 115478 bp, 103 predicted proteins | sample 1601391 | NCBI WGS metagenome assembly OLJB01 (sample SAMN01915215, study PRJEB22387) | human gut metagenome | isolation source: stool | host: Homo sapiens | place: USA | reverse complement strand
CACTGAATGAAGTCTGACTCGCTTGAAATCAGCAGGACTTTTCCTATTGTGTCCGGTACAAAGACTGGTTAGAGTTCCCAGGCGAGGGCCGAGGCTCCGAGGATGGCGGCGTCCGAGTCCTTGAGGGTGGAGTACAGCAGGCGGATCTTGCCTTTCCATATATCCAGCAGATTCTCGTTCATGCTCTCTATGATGGACTCGGTCAGGAACTCCTTGGACCTGGCCAGACCGCCGAACAGGATTATGGCCTCCGGAGCACTGAATGCCACGAAATCGGCGAAAGCCTCTCCCATGATTTTACCTGTGTAGTGGAATATTTCGATTGCCAGCTTGTCCCCCTTTGTAGCGGCATCGTAGATATCCTTTGATGTGATTTTCTCGGGATCCAGATTGCGCAGCAGGCTCTTGTCCTCTCTGTCTGCAAGGAATTCCCTTGCTGTACGGGCAACTCCTGTGGCGGATGTGTATGTCTCAAGGCATCCTTTGCGTCCGCAGTTGCACTGCCGTCCTCCACGGATTATGGTGGTGTGGCCGAGTTCTCCTGCGAATCCGTCATGGCCGTAGACTATGTTGCCGTTTATGACGATGCCGCTGCCGACTCCAGTGCCTAAAGTGATCATGATGAAGTCCTTCATCCCTTTTGCGATGCCGTATGTCATCTCTCCTACAGCTGCGGCATTGGCATCGTTGGTGATGACTACCGGTATTCCGACAATGTCCTTTATCATCTTGGCGAAGAATATCACCATAGGCTTGTCGTTCTCGTCGTATGCCCATTTGAGGTTTGGTGCGAACTCTATGGTCCCTTTATAGTAGTTGCCGTTCGGGGCGCCTATTCCGATGCCTTTGACCTCCCCGTCGTTATCTGCTTTCATTATCAGGTCCTTGATGGCCGTGGTAAGGTCTTCCACATAAGAGGAAAGCTCTCTCTGAAGGGATGATATCACACTTTGGTGCAGAATATTCCCCCTTGCGTCGACGATGCCGAGCTTTGTCGTCTGGCCGCCGACATCGATACCCATTACTAATGCCTGTCTTGCCATGGTTATTCTGTTTTAATATCCTTGTTTACATTCTTTGAGCCGAGCAGCGCATAGTAGAGCATGTATGCGAAGCCGGCTATGAGCAGCCAGTAGCTGTTGAGGAATCCCACGCTGTCTGCGATGGCACCCTGGACAGCAGGGATGATTCCTCCGCCGCAGACCATCATCATGAATATGCCGGAGGCTGCCGAGGTGTATTTGCCAAGCCCCTCTACGGCAAGGTTGAATATTACGCCCCACATTACCGAGGTGCAGAGTCCGCAAAGTACGAGGAACAGGCAGTTGACGGGTACTTCCGCAAACCCGAACGAGAGGTTGGAGTTCATTACAGGCATCTTGACTATATTGCTGTCCGGCATGAATATGGCTAATAGCATGAGGATGATGCCTCCGCTTGCCACGGTGGTCAGCATCGCCTTGCTGGAAACCTTGCCGCCGAAGAGTCCGCCTATGAGACGGCCTACCAGCATCAGCAGCCAGTATGTGCCGACTACACTGCCTGCCACGGTAGTGTCAATTCCCTTGCCCATGGTCGGGTCGGTCATGAAGAGATTCATGATGTTTGGTATGCCTACCTCCACTCCTACGTATATGAATATGCAGATGATGCCGAGGATAAAGTGCCTGAACGACCATGCGCTGTACTTGTCCTTCACCGCGTCCTTTTCCTTGCGGACAACGAATGGCTCTGGAATTTTAGACAGGAAAAGCACTATGAAGGCCAGGGCGAAAATTCCCATGGCAAGGAACAGTACTGGATTGGCATTGGATATCTTGGCTCCGGCAATGTCACCGATCAGATATCCGCCCAGTACAGGAGCCAGAGTGGCTGCCGTGGAGTTGAATACACCTCCGAACTGAATCAGCTGGTTGCCTTTGTTCCCACCGCCTCCGAGTGTGTTGAGCATGGGATTGACCACGGTATTGAGCATGCACATCGAGAATCCTGATATGAATGCGCCGATGAGGTACACGGGGAAACTGTCGGCGGTACCGGACAGGAATGTGACACCGACTCCAACGAAGCCTACAGCGACGGCGGTAAGTGCCGTTTTCTTATAGCCGATACGCTGCAGCAGGATGCCGGCGGGAATGCCCATGCACAGGTAGGCCAGGAAATTCATCAGATTGCCGAGCTGGGACTGGAAGTTGGACAGTGAGAACTGGGATTTTACGATTACACCAAGAGGGTTCTGCAGTCCCGTTACGAAAGCAATCATGAAGAACAGCGCGAACATCATCGCAATCGGGAGTGCGTAGTTTTTCTTTTCCGTCATAATAGTACACAGTTAATGTTTACGGTGCAAAAGTATGAATAATTATTATTACTTGTTCATCAGCTTTTTCTTAAGATTGCACAGATACTGCGGCGTGACCCCCAGATACGATGCCAGGACCTTTCCCGGAACGGTGTCTATGATTTCCGGACGGTTTTTCAGAATGGACAGGTAGCGGTCTTTGGCAGCACCGTTGATCAGGAACAGCTTGTGTTCGCAGGTATACAGTTGTCCCATGGCGAGGTTGAACATCCATTGCGAGAATCCGGGACAGTCCCTTACCAAGGTGTCGAACGTTTCCTTGTCCATTCTCAGAACTGTGGCAGGTGTCTTGCAGTTTTCGGCAATGAGGAAAGCAGGAGTCCTCATATAATAGGAGTGCGGGGACAGGAAGATAGTCCCGGGTGTCGCGAATCCGAAAGTGACCTCGCGGTATTCCTCAATGTGGAAGATCCTGATAATACCTTCTTTAAGGCAGTAGATGTCTGTATTGACATGACCGTAGCCGATAAGGCGTTCTTTCGGCTTTAAGTGGATTTCCTCCATTCTGTCGAGGAATTCGTCAATGATGGCGTCAGAAGGATTGAAGTTCCCCTCCAGTTTTATCAGTTGCTTTAAATCATTGTCCATATCTTGCGGATTAAGTAGGATAGGCTGTGGCGGGAGGTCCGTTGGAAACAACAAGCCCCGGCAGGATGTTGGTATTCTGCCGGGGCTTATGCTGTCATCTGGCAGGAGCTCAGATCAATAATTCTCCTTCTTGGGCTCGAAGTAGGCTTGAGGATGCTGGCATGCAGGACATTTTACCGGTGCCTTGCTGCCTTTATGCACGTATCCGCAGTTACGGCACTGCCAGTATATCTCGCCGTCTCTCTCGAATACGGTTCCGGTCTCCACTCTTTCGAGGAGCTTGCGGTAGCGGGCTTCGTGCTCGGCCTCCACTCTTGCTATCATCTCGAAGGCTGCGGCGATTTCGGTGAATCCTTCCTCACGGGCGACTTTTGCCGCCTCGGGGTACAGCACCGTCCATTCCTCGTTCTCTCCTTCGGCTGCCGCACGGAGGTTCTCGAGTGTAGTGGATATCACTCCTGCCGGATAGGATGACGTGATTTCCACCATTCCCCCTTCAAGGAATTTGAAGAATCTCTTTGCGTGTTCCTTCTCCTGTTCAGCCGTTTCAAGGAAGATGGCTGCTATCTGCTCGTATCCTTCTTTCTTTGCCACACTTGCGAAATAGGTGTAACGGCCTCTTGCCTGTGATTCTCCGGCAAAAGAGGCCAGCAGGTTCTTTTCTGTTCTGGTGCCTTTGATAGATGCCATAATAAAAGTGTTGATTTAAAATTGGTTTATACTGCAAATATAGTATAAAAATTCTAAATTTGCGTCCGTTTATCACAAGTGTGTGTGTATGCAGTATCATAATAAATATGCGGTGGTTACCGGCGGCTCGTCCGGCATGGGACTCGAATATGTCAGGATGCTTGCCGTCAAGGGGTACAATATTGTTATCGTGGCTTTGTTCCAGCATGAGACGGATGCGGTCGCGGAGGACATGAGGAAGCGTTTTCCGGAACTAGACTTCGTTTCGATAGGCATAGACCTGTCATCGGTGGATGCTCCGAAAAAGGTGTACGATACAGTGATGAGTATGCGTCCGGATGCTCAGGTAGAGGTCCTGATCAACAATGCGGGCATGCTGCATCCCATGCATTTCCGCAACATGTCCCCGGAGAAGATCAGCAGTGTGATCATGGTCCACAATCACGCGACCGCGATGTTGTGCCGGTATTTTCTTCCTGCCATGCTGGAGCGGCACAAGGGCTATATCCTCAACATATCCTCGCTGGCTGCATGGTTTCCTTTCCCTTTCCTCACGACCTATTCTTCAACGAAGTCCTTCACGAGAATATTCACGAGGGCCCTCAGAACGGAGTGCCAGAAGACAGGTGTGAATGTATGTTCAATATATTTCGGGGCCGTGGATACGCCATTGCTTGGATTGTCTCCGAAGCTGAGCCGCATTGCCAGGGGCATAGGTGTCATGATCAGGCCGGAGAAGGCTGCCCGTATGGCTCTCGACATGATGTTCCGGGGCCGTTCCGGGAAGATTCCCGGTCTTGTCAACAAGATAGGATGGCTTTTCGCTCCGTTGCTCCGTCCCTGTATTTTCGGGCCGATAGAGCGCAAGGTCACCCGTCGCTGGAATCTCAAGTAGGCATGACCGGTCCGGTGTTTTTTTGTGTTGGTTATTGGAACAATTATTGCAAGTATGTCGGATTAATGCATATCTTTGCAAGTTCGGAAAATATACAGGATGAAGAATGTTGTCATAAGGATAGTATCGGCAGTTGCGGCTGCTGTCTCCGCGATAGGACTTGTTTCATGCAAGAGCCAGTACGAAATGATGCTGGAGAGCCATGACATACCGGCGAAGTACAGGATGGCGTTCGACCTGTTCGATGCCGGCAAGTACATGAAGGCGGCCAATATGTTCGAGAGCCTCAAGATAGCGGTAAGCGGGACAGCGCAGGATGATACCGTGCAGTATTATGCCGCCTATTCGCATTACTGCTATGGGGACATGGTGTCCGCAGAGCAGGCTTTCGACTCGTACATCAGCAATTTCCCAAGAAGTCCCTTTGTCGACAAGGCGAGGTTCATGTATCTGGACTGTCTCTACGAGAGTACTTACAGGTATGAACTTGACCAGAATCCCACCTATAAGGCTCTTGCCGCCATCAATGAGTACCTTATCGATTATCCTGAGAACGACTATACCGCCCAGTGCAGGGCGATGATAGCGGACCTGGAGGAGAGACTCGACCGCAAGGAGTACGAGTCGGCCAGACTGTATTATACTATAGAGGACTACAAGGCCGCGCACTATGCCCTGAAGCTGGTGCTGAAGGAGGACGCGGACAACATATACCGCGAGGACATCATGTACTATACCGTGATGTCGGCCTATAAATATGCGGAAAACAGCGTCCAGGCGAAGCAGCGTGAGAGATACATGGTCTTTACGGATGATTACTTCACGTTTGTGACGGAGTTCCCCGAGTCCGGATACCGTAAGGAACTGGATGCTCTGGCGGCCAAAGTGCAGAATATTTTAAATAAGAAATAAGATGGAAATAAAACAGGTGCCTACGAACACGATTACCAGAAACCTTTCCGAGCTGGCCAAGCCCACCGGCAACATTTACGAGACAGTGATGATCATCGCAAAGAGGGCCAACCAGATTTCGGCCAATGTAAAGCAGGAGCTCAGCAAGAAGCTGGAGGAGTTCTCGAACTATGCGGACACTCTTGAGGAAACATTCGAGAACAGGGAGCAGATAGAGATATCCAAGCATTACGAGAGGCTTCCAAAGCCGACTCTTGTGGCTATCGAGGAATTCCGCAACAATGAGATATATTACCGGAAGGTCGAGGAACAGCAGTAACACCATTGTATTCCGTACATGCTGAAAGGTAAACACGTGCTTCTCGGGGTCACCGGGAGCATTGCCGCGTATAAGGCGGCCTGTCTGATACGTCTGCTTGTGAAGGAAGGTGCCGAGGTCAAGGTCGTCATGACGGCTGCGGCCAAGCACTTCATCACTCCTTTGACCATGGCGACACTGTCCAGAAATCCTGTCCTTACGGAATTTTTTGACCCTGAGAACGGACAGTGGAACAGTCATGTGTCGCTCGGTATCTGGGCCGATCTGTACATTATAGCCCCTGCCTCAGCCAACACGCTGGCCAAGATGGCGCATGGAGTGGCCGACAATCTGCTGCTTACGACATATCTTTCGGCAAGGTGCCCGGTGATGGTCGCTCCTGCCATGGACCTTGACATGTATGCCCATCCGGCAACCCAGGAAGCTGTGGAGATTCTGAGATCCAGAGGGGTATCGGTGATAGAAGCGGCATCAGGGGAACTTGCCAGCGGTCTGGACGGCAAGGGCAGAATGGAGGAGCCTGAGAAGATAGCTGCCGCGGCCTCAAGGCTTCTCGGGCAGGGTACGTCCTTGAAAGGCCGTAAGGCTCTCGTTACCTCGGGACCTACGAGAGAGGCCATAGATCCGGTACGTTTCATAACGAACCATTCTACGGGCCGTATGGCTTCGGCAATAGCGGACGAGCTTTCTATGAGGGGGGCGGAGGTTACAGTCGTTTCGGGCCCTGCTCCTGTGCGTCCTTCCGATCCTTCCGTCAGAGTCGTGGATGTCACTGATGCCGGACAGATGTACGAGGCGGCTTTAGGCGAATATGACAAGGGCTGCGATATAACGGTGCTGTGTGCGGCTGTGGCGGACTTTACACCTGCATCGGGCAGCAGTACGAAGATCAAGAAAGGTACTGGCCCGATGTCGCTGGAACTGGTACCGACCGGAGATATCGCTGCGGCCATAGGGCAGCGCAGACGTCCTGAAGGAGTCCTGGTAGGTTTCGCCCTGGAGACGGATCATGAGGAGGACAATGCGCTTGGCAAGCTCAGACGCAAGAATCTCGACATGATAGTTCTCAATTCAATGCAGGACAAGGGCGCAGGATTCGGGACTGATACCAATAAGGTCACAGTGTTCTACCGCGACGGTCACAGGCAGGTACTTCCGTTGAAATCCAAGACCGAGGTAGCGTCCGATATAGTGGACGGCATTGAAAATTTGCTGAAAGGATGCTGACAAGACTGTCCATATCAAATTACGCTCTGATCAGTTCACTGGACATCGAGTTTCCTGACGGTCTGATAATAATAACTGGAGAGACAGGTGCCGGTAAGTCCATCCTGCTGGGGGCGCTTTCGCTGCTGCTTGGAAAAAGGGCGGACTCTTCAGTGTTCAGCGACAATACGAAGAACTGTGTAGTGGAGGCTGAGTTCACCGACAAGGATGGGGAAGACATTATTCTGCGCCGGGTGATCACTCCTTCAGGACGTTCGAGATCATTCATGAACGACGAGCCGGTCACTCTTTCGGAACTTTCCGCCATATCGGGCCGGATAATAGATGTGCATGCTCAGCACCAGCATCTTCTTCTTACCGATCCCGACTACCGTCTTTCAGTCATCGATCATTTTGCCGGAAACACGGCTCTGCTGGAGGAATACGGAAAGGTCTATGCCGAGTACGAGAGACTGGACAGTGAAATGGATGAGCTGAGACGCTCGATAGCTGAAGCCGAAAGGGACAAGGAATACCGTCAGTTCCAGCTGGAACGTCTCCAGGATGCCAGGTTGAAGCATGGGGAGATGGAAGCTCTGGAAGAGGAGCAGAGGGTGCTGGCCCACGCAGAGGATATCAAGTCCGGTCTGGAGGCGGCATATTCGGCCGTCAATCCGGGCGAGCTGTCTGTTTCAGGCCAGCTCAAGGATGCTGCATCCCGTCTCTCCAAGTACGTGGCATATGACGCCCGTCTGGAGCAGCTGTCCGGGAGGCTGGAGTCGTGCCGTATTGAGGTGGATGACATCGAACAGGAGATAATGGCAATATCCTCTGACATTACCGTGTCACCGGAAAGACTTGCTCAGGTGGAGGACAGGATGTCACTCATACACTCGCTCATGAGAAAATACGGGTGTCAGGATGTGGAAGAACTTATAGCTGAACGGGATGCGCTTGCCGCAGCTGTTTCCGGTACGGAAGGAATGCAGCAGAAACTGGATTTACTGGAGAGCAGGCGGCTGGAGGTGGAGAAACGCAGGGGGGAGTTGGCTGCGGAGCTTTCTGCCGGGAGAGCAGGTGCGTCTGCCGGACTGTCAAGGCAGTTGCAGGAGGCTGTACGCCGTCTTGAGATGCCTCATGCGGTTTTCCAGGCTGTAGTTACTCCGAAGGACCGGTTGACGGTGTCAGGTGGTGACAACCTGGATTTTCTTTTCTCGGCGAACGGTTCGTCTTCGCTCAGGGATATATCGAAAGTCGCTTCAGGTGGAGAGCTGTCCAGGGTGATGCTTGCCCTTAAAGGGCTGCTGGCGCAGTATACCTCGATGCCGACAATGATTTTCGATGAAATAGACACCGGAGTCTCCGGCAGGATAGCGGACAAGATGGGAGACATGATAGGCAGAATGGCAGAGCACATGCAGATATTTGCCATCACGCACCTTCCGCAGATAGCTTCTAAGAAGGGCTCGCATTATCTGGTGTACAAGGAGTTTTCCTCCGATGGCGGGGCGCGTACCGGTATCCGCAGGCTGGAAGGAGAGGACAGGGTCAGGGAAGTGGCAAGGATGCTTAGCGGTTCTGAACTTACTCCGGCTGCATTGGAGAATGCCAGAGTCCTGCTTGCAGATCCGAAATAATCAAAACCGATATTCAATGGAACGAACTCAACGTCTGGACCTGTTGCGAAAGGTCCTCGCCGGGGACGATATCTCGGCAATGATAATTCCGTCTACTGATCCTCATTTCGGGGAATACATCCCCGCCCGCTACAAAGTTCTCGAATGGCTCTCCGGTTTTACCGGCGAGGCTGCGACTTTGGTGGTGACCATGAAGGAAGCCGCTCTGTGGGTCGATTCCCGCTTCTTCATACAGGCCGCAGAGCAGCTTGCAGGTTCCGGAATCGAACTGATGCGTATCAGGATGGAAGGCACTCCGTCCGTGAGTGAGTGGCTGAAATCCCGTCTGGAGCAGGATGACATAGTGGCTATGGACGAGGATCTGTTCACATATCAGGACTATACGGACATGATAGACTCTCTGTCTCCGGTCACTCCGACTTTGATAGAGGACCCGTTCGACAGGATATGGAAAGACAGGCCTGTCTTGCAGTTCAATCCTGTCCGTCATGTGGACGACAGTATAAGCGGGGAGTCTGTATCATCCAAGCACCGTCGTCTTGTAGAGAAGCTCAGGGGGCCTGTCCCTTTTGCCTACATCGTCACGGCCCTTGATGAAGTGGCATGGCTGTGCAACATACGCGGCACGGACATAGAGTACAATCCTCTGCCGCTTTCGTATGCAGTGGTGACTGAGGAATGTGTTACGTTGTTCGTATGTCAGGAGATGCTGGAGCATGACGCCATGTCCGCACTGGTCCGGGAAGGTGTGATACTGAAGGACTATTACGAGTTCGGCCGTTTCCTGAAAGGGCTGCCCAAGACTTGTGTCAGAATCTTCTCATCGGGAAAGGTGACGGCCAAGTATTTCCTCGCATCGATGGAGAACATCCATCAGCACAGTCCGTTCCGTCCATATCAGCCGGATCCTGTCACTGGAGGGACTCTGGGCATGATGAAGGCTGTGAAGAACAAGGTGGAGATAGAGGGATTCAGGAAAGCGTTCATAGAGGACGCGAAAGCCATGTCCGAGGTGATCGGCTGGGTGAAGGACAATGCAGGTACTGGCATCACGGAGTATGATGTGGCCATGAAGTTGATAGAGTGCCGGAGCAAATGTCCCGACTATCTCGGCGAGAGCTTTCCAGCGATAGTGGCCTACGGACCCAATGCCGCCATGCCTCATTACATTCCTGGGAAAGACTCCAGTACGGTGATCGGCAAGGATGGGTTTCTGCTTATCGATACCGGAGGGCAGTACACCTACGGAACAACGGATACAACCAGAACTGTACCTCTCGGCCATCTTACCGATGTCCAGAGAAATGACTACACGGCTGTTCTCAAGGGAATGGTTGACTTAAGTATGGCCGTATTCTACAAAGGTATGCGCGGATCGCTGCTGGATATCCTCGCACGAGGGCCGGTAATGAAGGCCGGCAGGATGTACCTGCACGGTACAGGACACGGTATCGGTCATAACCTGTGCGTGCACGAAGGTCCTCAGAGCATAAGGATGGAGGAGAACAGTGTTCCTATAGAGGAAGGCATGGTAATGTCCAACGAGCCGGCCGCGTATGTCGAGGGAGAGTACGGTATCAGGCATGAAAATGTCATCATGGCTGTACCGTACCGGCAGAATGGCCACGGGGAATTCATGTGTTTCGAGACACTGACAGCTGTTCCCATAGACCTCTCTCCGGTCAATTACGACCTTCTGGACGATGCCGAGCGCCGCTGGCTGGAGGAGTTCAACGGCAAGTGTTCCGCTATTCTGTCACGACCTTCCAGCCGTCAGTGAAACATACGTCCTTGAAAGCCCGGTTGCTGTAGCCGGAGCCAGGTCCGACAGGTAGGAAGAGCACATCCGATTGGAGGAGGCTCTTCCTTTCGTTTATTATGGCGTTGGGGAAGTTCCTGCCGTGCTCGTTCATGGCCGTTATGAAGAATGTCATGATGTCGTATCCCTGGAACGCGAATGATGTGGGTTCCGTGTTGAACACATCCTTGTACAGCCTGATGAATCCGATTGTCTCCGGACTGCCGTAGTCTATGTGGTAGGATGTTGCCAGTCTGAGGTCCAGAGTGTGGAAGTAGTTCATCTCTATGGTCTCGAAACTCTTCCAGCGGCTGAAACCGTACACTTCCACCCGGAACTTTCCGGAACTTTTTATCAGGTTGAGATTGCGCAGGGCATCGGTGATGAAAGCTTCGCTCATGGACGGTATTATGACGCAGTTGGTCCTCAATGAGTCCAGTTGTGTGCAAAGTACCTGGTCGATACCGCGTCCGCTGAGGAAGTCGTAGTGGAACGTCTTGAACGGCAGACCTTTCTGTTCAAGACATTTTACAGTGTTCACAACCATGTCCGATCTCTCATAGCCTTGTTCGTAAACGACAGTGACAGAGACATCGTCCTTTTTGAGGGCGATCTTGTCTACCTGGTGTGACAGGGATGAGTCCGGATGAGTAGGGAACAGGTAAAAGTATGGGTTCCCGTCGGCCAGTCCGGCGGTTTTCAGATCAAGCGGTGATACGACAGGTATTCTTCTGCTTTTCGCAAATGAGGCTACAGGCTGCAGGTCCCGTTCGGATATAGGACCTATTATCAGCTCGCTGTCGTCCAGGACTCCGTCTGCCACCATTTCCCATGCGCTGCCGTATGCGCTGAGGTCTACAGTGTTGAGTTTGAAATGGTCTAATAGTCCCTGTTCCTTCAACTTGTATACGGCTGTGAGGGCTCCGGCATAGAAGTCTGCGGCATATGCGTTCATGTCATCGGTGAGTATGGATGCGTTGAACGGCAGCACAAGCGATATCATGTATCCGTCTTCATCATAGATGCCCGTGTCGCTGTTGCCGGCTGTTTCCGTATCGGATGACTGGACGGCTGCGGACACAGTTCCGGCCGTCATATCTACGTCGGTGCTGGAGACTGTGTCCTGCAATACGGTCCGTTCCTGTTCCATGGCGGATATGTATTCCGTGTCAGGAATAAGTATTGTGCGGATTCTACGGTCGGATTCTGGATCTATCCCGTTCAGGGAAATTATGGCCTCTACCGGAACACTGAACTTGACAGCCGCGTCCTCAAGGGTCTCATACCATTTCAGGTTGTATTTTCTGTATTTTTTCCTGTCCGTTTTCTTCTTCTCGGTCTTGTCTGTCACTGCCGTTTTCCCGATGTCTCCGGCCTGTACGGCTGTCTGTCCTGCGGAAGGTTCCGCTGTCTGTGTGGACACTGCTGCAGGTACATAGACCAGCATGCCGGCCTTAAGTCCTTCCTTGAGGCCGGGATTGGCGGACATGAGGGCAGCCTCGCTCACTCCATAGGCTTTTGTTATGGAATATATCGTCTGTCCCTTGAGTACTTTGTGGATGTAATATATCCTGCCCTCTATGTTTACCTTGTCCTTGGATATCTCCACCGGAGTAGGTACGAATTCCTGGGCACCGGCCGGCATGGCTGTGGCAGTCACCAGACACAGAAGAAGAACGGTCAGAAGTCTCATACAAGTCTTGCGAGTGTGTTGTTGATATTGTTCTCAATGCGCCCGTAAGGGTTGTCACCGTATTCGGCCGGCTCGAATACCTTTCCTGTGATGCGCTCGTACAACTCTATGTATCTGTCCGATATGTTTTTTACTATCTCATCGGTCATTTCAGGCATCTTCTGTCCTTTCTGACCGCTGAAACCGTTCTCCATGAGCCATTCCCTGACAAATTCCTTGGAGAGCTGCCGCTGGGGCAGGCCCTTTGCAAATCTGTCTTCGTAGCCGTCCGCATAGAAGTATCTGGAAGAGTCCGGTGTATGTATCTCGTCGATAAGATATATCTCGCCGTTGCGCTTGCCGAATTCGTACTTGGTGTCCACAAGGATGAGTCCTCTTTCTGCCGCCATTTCCGTACCTCTCTGAAAAAGTCTGAGGGCATAGTCCTCTATCTTGGCATAATCCTCGGCGGACACGAGTCCGCGGCTGATGATCTCTTCCTTTGAGATATCCTCGTCATGCGTGCCGATTTCGGCTTTTGTGGTGGGAGTGATGATCGGATGGGCGAATTTCTGGTGTTCTCTCATTCCGTCGGGGATGGGGACACCGCAGATCTCGCGCGCTCCGTTCTTGTATGCCCTCCAGGAACTGCCTGTAAGGTAGCCTCTGACAATCATCTCCACCGGCAGGCCCTGGCATTTGTATCCGACTGTCACCATAGGGTCGGGGGAAGATATTTTCCAGTTCTGTACAATATCTGATGTCGCGTCCAGGAACATGGATGCTATCTGATTGAGTACCTGTCCCTTATAAGGGATGCCTTTGGGCAGGATGACATCGAAGGCCGATATCCTGTCGGTGACGGCCATTACGATATAGCTGTCATCTATGGTGTACACATCGCGGACCTTGCCTTCGTACTTGCCCGTCTGATGCTTGAAACTGAATGCTGTGTGTGTGATTGCTTGCATGATGTACGGTATTAAAGTGTTTTGTAGAAATCTATCAGGTTGGAGCAGAAACGGCTCCATGACAGCCGGTCTTTCTCTTCCTCTATGTGTCTTCTGCAGGCCTCTTGCAGGTCTGGGTCGGAGAAGTACCGCAGTATGGCTCCCTTTACCGCTTCCGGGCTGACGGTATCGGTTACCAGGCCTGTACCCCTGTCTCCTATCATTTCCTTCAGACCGCCGACAGATGTGGTCACCATCGGCAGATTGAAATGGTAGGCTATGGAACTTATTCCGCTCTGAGTGGCGGATCTGTATGGAAGGACACAGAGATCCGACGCGCAAAAGAACTTGTTGACGTCCTGGTCGCTTATGAAACTGTTGAACAGGTGTATCCTGTCCTTGTTCGGGGAAGCTGCCATCAGTTCCGCGTATCTGTCGAATGAGCCGTATGCCTCGCCTCCGATCAGAAGCTGATAGGAGGAGTCAAGCTCTGAGAAAGCCTCGATAAGGATGTCAAGTCCCTTGTATTCCCTTATGAGTCCGAAAAACAGAAGTGTTTTCAGTCCGGGGTCCAGTCCGAGGGCTCTGGCGGCTTCTTGTCTCGTTATCCGGTCTCCGAAATTGGAATATACAGGATGGGGTGAGACGATGTATCTCGCGTCCGGCATGAGGTCCAGAAGTTCGTCGCGGACAGCATTGCAGAGTACGATGAAACCGTCGTTGCTCCTTAGGTAATACGAGGTGAGCTGTCTGTCGGCTATGTGCCTTTCGTGCGGTATGACATTGTCCATGATGGATATGACCTTGCATGACGCAGGCATGTGCCGTGCCACGTATCCTTGGGAGGGAGCGAAATACGGCATCCAGTACCGCATGAGCAGAAGGTCCGGCTTCCATCTGGAAATGGTCCTGGCGGTCTTTATGTATGACAGCGGATTGGCAGTGTCGAGAACGGGCACGGCTCCGGACTTGGACCTTGGACCGTTATCCTCGATGTACTGTGTCTTGCCCGGAAACAGGAAATCAGGATACTGTCTCTTGAAATTGAACGCCTGTACCGTACACAGTTCCGCCAGCTGGCTGTACAGGGAGCTGTTGAACTGCGAGATACCTCCGCGGTAAGGAGGAAAGCACGATAGTATGGCTGTTCTCAATGTCCTGGCTTTTATTTGTTGCGGTTCTTGATGTATTCCTTGTTGATGCCGCTTACTATCTCCTGTGTTATATTGAGGCCTGAGTCTCCGGTGATGACAGAGTTGGTGGCTGCTGTTGTCGTAAGTATGAGAGAATACTGCTTGTCTTTGTTGTAGTTTTCAATATAAGTCGAAATCGCGTTGATGACCCTGTTGTACATGACGTTCTCCTCTTCGGCCATCTCCATCTGCTTCTGCTGGTAGAGCTGCTGGAGCTCCTGGTCGCGTTTTGCCAGGTCGTTGTTCATGCTCTCTGCCTGTGATCTTGTCAGAAGACCTTTCTGAAGTTTCTCCTGGAAGCTCTTTATGTCATTCTCAAGGGCCCGGCTCTGCTTGTTGAGGTCATTCTCTATGGCGGACAGCTTTCCCTGCAGTTCGGAGCGCAGGTCGTTGTACATGTCGAACTGGTTGACCAGAGTGTCGAGATTGACGTACACGATGCTGCCGCTGACGGCAGTGATGCCGCTCGAATCGGTTTCCTGTCTGTTCTGCTGATTACCGTTGCCGGTGAAGTACAGAATGTACAGTCCGGCCGTTGCGAGTATAAGTACGATGTTGATGATAAGGTTTACCTTCTTCATAGAATACTTGTTTATTGAAATGTGAATGAGCTTACAAAAGTAACGAAAAAACTGTATCGGTCAACAGCCGGCCATGCGGATTTCACGCAGGTACAGGGAAACTGTATTCTCGAGGCCGTAGTGCAGGGCGTCGCATATCAGGGCGTGTCCTATGGATACCTCGTCTATGTACGGAATGGTCTGGATGAAGTATCTGAGGTTGTCCAGATTCAGGTCATGTCCGGCATTCAGGCCGAGGCCGCAGCCGGCAGCTGTCTCGGCTGCCTTTACGTATTTTTCTATGGCCTGTTCCTTGCCGTTGTGATATGCGGAGGCGTAGGACTCTGTGTAGAGCTCGACTCTGTCGCATCCGGTGTCGGCGGCATAGCGGATCATTTCAGGGTCGGGGTCTACGAAGATCGAGGTCCTTATGCCGGCCTCTTTGAATGTCCTGCAGATGTCTGTGAGGAATCTCAAGTTGTTTCTCGTGTCCCATCCGGCATTTGATGTAAGGACGTTCTCTGCGTCCGGGACTAAGGTGACCTGTGCCGGAATGACTTTGAGAACCAGTTCGGTGAATCTCGGAATCGGGTTGCCTTCTATGTTGAGTTCCGTTGTCAGTACCGGCTTCAGGGCCAGTACGTCATTGTACCTGATGTGTCTCTCGTCCGGTCGGGGATGGACCGTTATGCCTTCTGCTCCGAATCTTTCGCAGTCAAGAGCCTCTTTCATTACGTCAGGCATGTTTCCGCCTCTGGCGTTGCGCAGTGTCGCGAATTTGTTTATGTTAACACTTAATCTCGTCATGGTCTTTAGTTTTTTCGCAAAAATAAGGCATTATCAAAATAAATTCACAATATTTGCAATTTATATTGAAAATAAATACTTGAAATAACAGGAACAGTCATGTATCTTGCTCTGTACGGCCGTAATGTGAGGCCAGGTGTGGAGGCGCGTATGGTCAGCCTGCTCGGACATCTCATGGACAAGGGTGTCCGTGTGTGCTGTTTCTCATTGCTTGCCGAGGCCTTGTGCAGGGCAGGTGCCGGCAGTCTGTGCGGCGATGTGTTCACATCCGGAGATGACCTGCCGGAAGACGTGGATGTGCTGCTTGCGCTTGGAGGGGACGGTACGTTCCTGAGTGCGTTGACGATAGTATGCGGCAAGGAGATACCGGTGGCGGGCATAAACTTCGGCCGTCTCGGTTTCCTGACCTCTCCGGGAAGCGGAGATGCCGGCTGCGGCATTGTGGACCGGATACTTGCAGGGGATTATGGTATCATCCGGAGAAGTCTTCTGGAGATATCGTATGACGGCATGCCGGACGGGTTCTACCCCTATGCCCTCAACGAGACGGTGATGCAGCGGTACGAACCTAACATGGTGGGCATAGAGGTGAGTGTGGACGGAATGAAGCTGCCCACTTACTGGGCCGACGGCCTGCTGGTGGCGACACCTACGGGGTCGACCGCATATTCGCTGAGCATAGGAGGGCCGGTCGTGGTGCCTGAGTCATCGGTTTTCATAATCACGCCTATGGCTCCTCACAACCTGAATGTAAGGCCTCTTATTGTTCCTGATACGTCTGTCGTGGATATTGTCATCCGGTCCGGAGGCAGGAGAACCATGCTGTCAGTGGACAACAGATATACTGATATTCCTGGCAATACGAGGGTCAGGGTCCGTAAGGCGGATTACTCGCTTCCATGTGTGGCTATAGGCAGGGGAGGGTTCTTCGAGGCTTTGAATGAGAAACTGCTGTGGGGAGAGGACCGCAGGAATGACAGAACGCAATATGGAAATAGAGAAGAACAGTAATAAATAGGGAATATGATACCTGAACATGTGGCAATAATAATGGACGGTAACGGGCGTTGGGCCAAGATAAGGGGTAAGGAAAGGGTTTTCGGCCATCACGAGGGGGCGGAAAGTGTCCGTGCCTGTTCGGAGTATGCTGTCGAGGCCGGCATCAAGTATCTGAGCTTTTTCGCGTTCTCGGAGGAGAACTGGAACCGGCCTGAGGCAGAGGTGGCGGAACTGATGCATCTGATGGCGGTATCGATACTGAATGAAAGACCGACGTTCATGAAGAACAACATACGGTTCCGTGTGATCGGCAACAGAAGCCGGCTTTCAGACGCATTGAACAAGGACATAGACGAGGCGGAGGCTGAGACTGCCGGCAATACTGGTTTGACTCTTATCGTCTTCCTCAGTTACAGCGGCAGATGGGACATCGCCAGGGCGGCTGAGCTTTTTGCCAGGGCCGGAGCCCCGGAGGGACGGTTCGGGGATTACCTTGCCACGGCGGGCATACCTGATCCGGATCTGCTTATACGTACCAGCGGTGAGCAGAGAATAAGCAACTTCCTCCTGTGGCAATGCGCCTATACCGAATTTTATTTTACCGATACCCTGTGGCCTGATTTTCGCATGCCCGAATTCCGTAAAGCTCTTGAGGACTTTGCCTCCCGTGAAAGACGTTTCGGAAAGACGGGTGATCAGTTAACAGTTGAAAAGAACGAATCCAAATGAAGATATTCAGAAGGCTTCTCTTCCTTACGCTGTGGTTTCTGCCGGTTGCCTTCAACCTGTATGCTCAGCAGGGGACTTCCAAAGTGGTGGTGGATTACCTTCATCCAAAGGAATATGTTGTAGGCGGCATCAAAGTCGAGGGTGTCAAGCTGCTCGGAGAGGAGCAGATCATAACCATGACCGGTCCGAAGCCAGGTTCCACCGTAAGGATCCCAAGCGAGCAGACGGCCTCGATAGTGGAAAGGATGTGGGCGCAGAAGCATTTTTCTGATGTCTCCCTGAACATAGATTCCCTGTCTCCGGGTGGCGACACAGTCTTTCTGGCCCTCTATCTTCAGGAGAGGCCCAGGGTGTCAAGGTGGAACTTTCAGGGTATAAAGAACTCGGAGCAGACAGATCTTCAGGAAAGGCTCAATCTCAGGCGTAATGTCCCGTTGTCCGACTATCTGCTCAGGTCTTCTGTCGGGATCATAAAGAACTATTTCAAGGAGAAGGGTTTCAACAATGCTGAAGTGGATGTCGTCCAGGTGCGCGACACCATGGTCAAGAATGCTGTCCGGGTGACTTTCAGGGTGGACCGCAAGGCCAAGGTGAAGATAAAGACCATCACGTTCGAGGGTAATGATCATGTGCCGGAGAGCAAGCTGGTCGGATCTATGGCCAAGACGCGCGACATGCGTATCCGCAATATCTTCAAGACAAAGAAGTTCAACGAGAAGGAGTACGAGAACGACAAGAAGTCCCTGATCAGTGTCTTCAATGAGGCGGGATTCCGGGACGCGCGTATCGTGAAGGACTCGATATATTATGTGGAGGAGGACCGTCTCGGTATAAAGTTCGTAATAGACGAGGGCAAAAGATACTATTTCAGGAATATCGTATGGACGGGAAACTCTCTCTATACATCGGAGCAGCTGAGCAGTATCCTGATGATAAACAAAGGGGACGTGTACGATGTCGTCAACTTGCAGAAGAGGCTCTTCGGTGACCCCAAGAAGGAGTTCATGGACATCCATACACTGTATGCCGACCAGGGATACATATTCTTCAACATAATCCCTGTCGAGACCAATATAGCGGGAGATTCTGTGGATATAGAGCTGAGGATAGTGGAGGGAAAGCCGGCTACTTTCAACAAAATCATAATAAGCGGGAACAATATAACCAATGAGAGGGTGGTCAGGCGTCAGATATTCACCAAGCCCGGATATCTTTACAGCCAGTCCATGCTGGAGAGGTCTCTGAGGGAGATTGCTTCCATGGGCAATTTCGATCCGGAGCAGGCTCTGGACGGTACCAGGGGATACTCCATACTTCCCAATCAGCTGACCAATACTGTCGACATCATGTACAATCTGGCCGAGAAACCCAATTCCCAGTTCGAGCTGTCAGGAGGCTGGGGAGGGTATTCATTTGTCGGCACTGTCGGTGTCAGCTTCAACAACTTCTCGCTGAGGCGTATTTTCAAGAAGGGCGCATGGCGTCCGGTGCCTCTCGGCGACGCCCAGACACTTTCCCTCCGTTTCCAGACCAACGGAACATACTATACGGCTGCATCCGTCAATTTCATTGAGCCGTGGCTGTTCGGGAAAAAGCCGACATCATTCAACCTGGCGGGGTATTATACACGTCAGACCAACTCATACTATTTCTATCAGAACACTGACGAGTATTACGAGGTTTACGGTGTCGCCGCCTCGCTTGGAAGCCGTCTGAAGTGGCCGGACAACTATTTCGTCCTGTATCATGAGCTGAGCTGGCAGACCTACAACCTCCATAACTGGAGATACAACTTCCTGTTCGACACAGGGCGTTCCAACAACATCAGCTACAAGATAACCCTTGCCAGAAACTCCACTGACCAGCCTGTTTATCCACGTGAAGGGTCGGATTTCCAGGTGTCGTTGCAAGTGACACCCCCGTACTCGCTTTTCAGGGGCAGGAACGTGGACTATGCAAGTATGACCGATCAGGACAGGTACCGTTGGGTGGAATATCATAAATGGACGTTCAAGGGAGCCTTGTATGTGAAGCTGATCGGAGACCTTGTCCTTATGACACGGGCGCAGTTCGGATATCTGGGATATTACAACAGGAATCTGGGATACTCGCCTTTCGAAGGATATCAGGTCGGAGGAGACGGAATGTCCGGATACAATACCTACGGCTCGGAGATCATAGCGCTCCGAGGCTATCCCAACTACTCTCTTACTCCCATGAACGAGGACGGTGTCTATGTCGGGCATGTGTACGACAAGTTTACCATAGAGCTGCGCTATCCTGTCATCCTGCAGCCTCAGTCCACAATATACGTGCTGGCGTTTCTTGAAGGCGGCAACTGCTGGGAGAACATAAGCGAGTTCAATCCGTTCCAGATAAAAAGGTCGGCCGGTGTCGGTGTCAGGGTGATGCTTCCTATGCTCGGTCTTCTTGGTGTTGACTGGGGATGGGGATTCGATCCGGTCCTCGACAGGACAAGAGGCGGTTCCAATTTCCATTTCGTCATAGGACAGCAGTTCTAAAGTCAGAGAAATTTATTATTTTTGCAGAATAGATAGAAAAACAGAACAAGAACATGAAAAGAGTTATTTTAATCGCTTTGGGCGTTATGGCGTCCGTTGTCATGGCCTCGGCTCAGGATATGAAGTTCGGCCATATCAATATGCAGGAAGTCATGTTCCTCATGGACGAGATGGATTCGGCCCGTGTGGAGATGGACAAGTTCAGGAGTGATATGCAGAGCACTTACGAGGCAATGTATGAGGAACTCAATACGAAGTACCGTACGTATCAGGAGATGTCCGCCAACTGGACACCGTCTGTAGTCGCCACGAAGCAGCAGGAACTCCAGGATCTCCAGGCCCGTCTCCAGCAGTACGAGCAGAACGCCCAGATGGATATGAACAATCTCAACCAGCAGCTTATGGCCCCCATCATGCAGAAGGCCAATGACGCTGTCGCCAAGGTCGGCAAGGCCAACGGCCTGATATATATATTTGACATTTCAACAGGAGTCATACCTTATTTTGACGCGGCCCAGAGCATGGACATAACCGTGCAGGTCAAGAACGAGCTTGGCATACCCCTTGACAAGGCTCTGCCGCAGAGCCAGCCCATGATGTAGCAGGCCGTAATTGAGGACGCTGACAGAGGATTGCCCATTAAGTCGGGCAGTCCTTTTGTTTTGTAGGACAAATATTTCAAAATAATTCTTTTTGTTAAGAAATATGCTTACATTTGTATAAAATTATAATAAACACAATGCAACACAAGATTATTGATATAGAGGATGTCGTTATCAGGTTTGCAGGTGACTCAGGGGACGGTATGCAGCTTACCGGAACTTTGTTCGCTGACTCATCCGCATTGTTCGGTAACGAAATTTCCACTTTCCCTGATTACCCGGCGGAGATCCGGGCTCCTCAGGGCACCGTGTCAGGTGTATCCGGCTTTCAGGTGCATATAGGCTCCATTGAGATCAATACTCCGGGAGACTTCTGCGATGTCCTTGTCGCTATGAACCCGGCAGCGCTCATGGCCAATGCCAAGTGGGCCAAGCCTACTGCGACCATCATCCTTGACGAGGACGCCTTTGACGAGAAAGGCATTCAGAAGGCAGGATTCAAGACCATGAATCCGATTGAGGAACTCGGAATAGGGGACAGGAACATAATAGTGTCTCCCATCACGACGCTTACCAAGGAGAGTCTCAAGGACAGCGGTCTGGATATGAAGGCTATCGTAAGATGCAAGAACATGTTTACTCTCGGCATGTGTTTCTTCATGTTCAACAAGGAACTCGACCATACCTTCGAATATCTCGAACGCAAGTTCAAGAAGAAACCTGCCCTTATCGAGACCAACAAGAAAGTCCTGAAGGACGGTTTCAACTACGCTTCCAACATACATGCAATAGCCAACACCTATTACGTGCAGCCTGCAAAACAGGAAAAGGGCATATACCGCAACATCAACGGCAACCAGGCCACAGCATGGGGTCTGCTCGCTGCCTCCGAGAAGTCCGGAGTGCCCCTCTTCTGCGGTTCTTATCCCATCACCCCTGCCACCGCTATCTTGGAAGAGCTTGCCATTCACAAGGAACTCAAGGCCAAGACACTTCAGTGCGAGGATGAGATAGCAGGCATCTGCACTGCAATCGGAGCCGCATATGCCGGCAATTTTGCTGTGACCACTACTTCCGGTCCGGGTCTTTCCCTGAAGTCCGAGGCCCTCGGCCTGGCGATGATAACCGAGCTGCCTCTTGTGCTGGTCGATGTACAGCGAAGCGGCCCGTCAACGGGTATTCCGACCAAGACCGAGCAGACCGACCTCAACCAGGCTCTCTACGGCCGCAACGGCGAGTGCCCCATCATGGTGATGGCTGCCCATTCCCCTTCGGACTGCTTCGAGAAAGCATTTTACGCAGGTAAGTTCGCCATGGAGCACATGATGCCCGTGATCCTCCTTACTGAGGGCTTCCTCGGCAACGGCTCCGAACCCTGGCGTATCCCTTCCATGAAGGATCTTCCGGAGATTCATCCTCCTTTCATCAAGGACGCTTCCGAGTGCAACGGCAAGTTCTCTCCTTTCGAAAGGGATCCTGAGACATTCGTGCGCAGGTGGGCCCTGCCCGGCACACCCGGTCTGGAGCATCGCGTAGGCGGTCTGGAGAAGAATCCTGCAGGAGTCATTTCCTCTGATCCCCAGAACCACCAGTACATGGTGGAGATGAGGGCCAAAAAGGTTGCCCGCACCGCAGTGGACATCCCTCCCCTCAAAGTCATCGGAGAAGAGAGCGGAGAAGTCCTTATCGTAGGATGGGGAGGAACCTTCGGCCACCTCTACACAGCTGTCAAGGAGTTCCACAAACAAGGCAAGAGTGTTTCCCTCGCGCATTTCGACTATATCAATCCCCTTCCTCTCAATACTGAGGAGGTGTTCTCTAAATTCAAGAAGATCATAGTGTGCGAGCTCAACTCCGGGCAGTTCGCCGACTATCTCAGGGCAAAGCATCAGAAGTTCCATTACTATCAGCTCAACAAGGTGCAGGGCCAGCCTTTCATCGTAAAGGACGTAGTGGACGCAGTCAACGAATTATTATAGGAGGACATAATCATGAAATATACAGCACAGGATTTCAAAAGCAATCAGGAAGTAAGATGGTGCCCCGGATGCGGTGACCACTCAGTGTTGGCATCCCTTCAGAGGGCTCTTCCCCAGGTGGCGGAGGATCTCGGATATTCGATGGAGCGTTTCGTCTTCGTCTCGGGTATCGGCTGTTCCTCCCGTCTGCCTTATTATATGAACACTTACGGCTTCCACGGTATCCACGGTCGTGCCACAGCCATTTCTACAGGCATGAAGGTTGCCAATCCGACACTGTCTATATGGCAGGCCACCGGTGACGGTGATGCCCTCGCTATCGGAGGCAACCACTTCATCCATGCCATCAGGCGCAATATCGACATCAATATTGTGCTGTTCAACAACAGAATATACGGACTGACAAAAGGGCAGTATTCTCCTACATCGCCTCTTGGCAAGATCACCAAGACCTCGCCTTACGGCACGGTGGAGCATCCTTTTAATCCGGGAGCTCTTGTAATGGGCGCGCGCGGCACATTTTTTGCCCGAAGCATAGATTCGGAGCTGAAGCTGAATCAGGAGATATTCGTGGCATCCGCCAAGCATGACGGATGTGCAGTGACCGAGATGCTTGTCAACTGTGTCATTTACAATGACGGCTCGCACCGCGAGATCTCCGACAAGGAAGTGAAGGCCGACCGCACGATAGTTCTTCGTCATGGTGAGAGGATGATTTTCGGCAAGGACCGCAACAAGGGACTTATCCTCGTGAACAAGGAGCTGAAGGTAGTGACCATAGGTGAAGGAGGAGTTACTGAGGACGACATCCTGATACACGATGCCCACACTGCCGACATGGGGATGCACAGCATGCTCATCGACATGAAGTGGCCGGAGTATCCAGTGGCTCTCGGAGTCATCCGCGATGTTCCTGACAAGACTTACGACGACAATGTGCGGGACCAGCTTGAGGATGTAAGGGCGCACTCCACTATCCACAATATGGAGGAGTTGCTGCATAGCGGTTCCACATGGGAAGTGAAATAATTAGAACAATAGAACCTTTAATTAACAATTAAATAACATTTTAATATGAAAGTTTCAGAAATCATGGCCAAACTTGAGGCCAAGTATGGAAATGAAAAAGAGTACCTGCAGGCAGTCCGCGAAGTGCTCGAGTCCATCGAAGAGGTTTACAACCAGCATCCCGAGTTCGAGAAGGCTAAGATCGTCGAGAGAATCGTAGAGCCTGACCGTATCTTCACATTCAGGGTAACCTGGGTTGACGACAAGGGTGAGGTTCAGACCAACCTCGGCTACAGGGTTCAGTTCAACTCCGCAATAGGCCCCTACAAGGGAGGTCTCCGCTTCCACAAGGCAGTTACTCCTTCCATGCTGAAGTTCCTCGGTTTCGAGCAGACTTTCAAGAACGCTCTGACAACTCTGCCTATGGGCGGTGCAAAGGGCGGTTCTGACTTCGATCCCGTCGGCAAGTCTGACGCTGAGATCATGAGATTCTGCCAGGCCTTCATGTATGAGCTCTGGAGATGCATCGGCCCCGACACCGATATCCCTGCAGGTGACGTAGGTGTAGGCGGACGTGAGATCGGCTATCTGTACGGAATGTACAAGAAGCTGGCCCGCGAGTACAACACTGGCGTGCTTACCGGAAAAGGCGGCACATGGGGTGGTTCTATCCTCCGTCCCGAGGCTACCGGATTCGGCGCTCTGTACTTCACACAGCACCTTCTCCACCATGCCGGCAAGGACATCAAGGACAAGACAGTCGCTCTCTCAGGCTTCGGTAACGTAGCATGGGGTGCCGCTACAAAGGCTAAGGAGCTCGGTGCAAAGGTTATCGCCATTTCCGGTCCTGACGGAGTCTGCGAGATTCCCGGCGGTATTACCGACGAGATGATCGACTACATGCTCGTTATGCGTGCTTCCAACAGGAACAAGGTTCAGGATATGAACGACAAGTTCCCTCAGGCTACCAAGTTCACAGCCGGCAAGAAAGCATGGAGCGTTAAGTGCGACATCGCTCTGCCTTGCGCATTCCAGAACGAGCTGAACGGAGACGATGCCAAGGAGCTGATCGCCAACGGTACATGGTGCTGCTGCGAGGTATCCAACATGGGTTGCACCCCTGAGGCTATCCACGAGTTCCAGAGCAGGGGCATCCTCTTCGCTCCCGGTAAGGCTGTCAACGCCGGCGGTGTAGCTACTTCAGGTCTTGAGATGACCCAGAACGCTACTCACATCAGCTGGTCAGCCAAGGAAGTTGACGAGAAGCTGCACTACATCATGCAGAGCATCCACGAGGCTTGCGTTAAGTTCGGTACACAGCCTGACGGTCATGTTGACTATGTAAAGGGCGCCAACATCGCCGGCTTCATGAAAGTGGCTCAGGCCATGCTCGAGCAGGGTATCATCTAATCTGAAACATCGGGTATTTTTAAAGGCCGGTTGAGTAGTCAGCCGGCCTTTTTGCGTTTCGTTGTTGTTTGGACGGCACTCTCCCCCCTCGACAAGCCGCTCCATGGCAGATTCTCCATCCGGCCACCACCACAACGGCAGCGTTTCCCGCGATCCGGTGCCGGTGCGGCAGACGGTCGTGAGGAGGAGATCGCGTCCCGGGCACTTGCGCCTCATGTGCAGCCATTTTGCAACGTCCAGCATATCACCAAAAATCATCCCGCTTATTATCAAGGATATACGTTTTAATAACTTGTCGGACCCGGCATATTCCGCCACCAAACGGCCATCCAGCCCCATATCCTCACAAGTCCAGCAGATATATTTTCCCAGAGCATCTGATTATCAGGTATTTCTGTAAGCGCACTATGGTTTGCCGCATCTCAGGGACATACATAAAAAAGGACGACACATTGCCGTCCTTGTGAGGTACCAAGCAGAATCGAACTGCTGTACACGGTTTTGCAGACCGTTGCCTAACCACTCGGCCATGGTACCGTAACTGATTTAGGGCTGCAAATATAGCAACTATTTCTTACAATCCCAAATTATCCTGCATATATTCCCGCAAAGTTCCTCCAGATACTTGAGATCCACTTCATCGAACGCCCCCGGTACGTCGCTGTCAATATCCAACACACCAATGACAGACCCGGACGGCATGTCAGCCTCGCAGCATGAATCGTGACTTAGCAACGGAATTACTATCTCGGACCGGGACAAAGCACTGCACGCAATATGTCCGGGGAAACGTTCCACGTCCTCTACCACAATACTCCTGCCCTCCTTCCAGACCGTACCGCAGACTCCTTTGCCATACGATATGCGTGTACAGGCCACCGGTCCTTGAAACGGACCGAGAACAAGTTCCTCATCCATGACGTCACCGGCTGCCGGCTTCACAAGATAGAAACCGACCCAGAAGAAAGCGAAAGCCTCTTTCAATACTGCTGCAATATTGGCCAGATTGGCCGTCACATCCGGCTCTCCGCCCACAATACCGTATATCTGAGGCAACAGTTCCCTGTAACGTCTTTCCTTGTCCTTTTCACTGAGTCTTATCTCATGCATATCTGCAAAGCCCTATTAATCCACATACAGAAGCAGTCCTTTGAGGTAGTCCCCCTCCGGATGATATATACTGACCGGATGATCTGCCGGCTGAGTGAGCCTGCGCAATATCCGCACACTACGCCCCGTCTGGGCTGCTGCTGAAAATACCGCCAGTTCAAATGCCCTGCGGTCTACAGCCTGCGAACAACTGTATGTGAACAGCAGACCACCTGGTGCTATTTTTAACACAGCAGAGGCGTTGAGACGCCGATAAGCCCTTAACGCGTTGTCCAGAGCATCCTTATGCTTGGCAAAAGCCGGAGGGTCAACAACTATAAGATCAAACTGGCCGGCCGGACACTTTCCGAGGTAATCAATGGCATCCGCGCACACTGCAGTATGCCTGCCGTCATCCCCTCCTGCACTCAATTCGATATTACGGCGCAACATCCCGACTGCCGTAGATGACGAATCGACTGAAACCACGGATAAGGCTCCGTTATCAAGCGCATACACGGAAAATCCTCCCGTATAGCAGAAAAGGTTGAGAACTCTCCTCCCGCCAGAATACATACCTACAAGTTCCCTGTTGTCCCTCTGGTCCAAAAAGAAACCTGTCTTCTGCCCTGACTCCCAGTCAACGAAAAAACGATGACCGTTTTCAAGCACCGTCCGCTCGTGTCCTTCTGAAGGAGCATCTGTCATATATCCGTCAGCAAGAGACAGACCTGCCTTATGCGGAGCGGTGGCGCAGCTCTTGTTGTACACAGCCGAAATCCGGTTGTCCGATACATCCGTAAGTGCCTGTGCAATCCGCTGGGCCGAAAGATACATTCCTGCCGAATGCGCCTGCATCACAGCCACATCTCCGTACACGTCCACTATCAGACCCGGTAACTGGTCCCCTTCTCCGTGAACCAGACGGAAACAGTCTGTATTCCGCGACGGAAGACCGCATGCCGTCCGCATCGAGAGAGCTGCAGCCAGTCTTCTCCTCCAGAACTCCATCGGCATCAACCCCGACGAATCCGGACGAAAATCCTCATTGAAAGAAAGGACCCTTACGGCTATGGAGCCCTTTTGCCAATGTCCTATGGCCAGGAACTTCCGTTCTGAAGAAACAACCTCTACCGCCTCTCCCTCATACAGATCCCCCTCTATGGCAGCGACTGCCCCGGAGAATATCCACGGATGATATCTGCGCAAAGACTCTTCTCTGCCTCTCTTAAGCACTACCCTGTTCATTGCTGCCTGCCGGTTTTCAATGTCAGATACATCTCACGGCATACCCACGCATCAATTGCCGCATACTTCAGCTGCGCACCGGACAGCTGCTGTGCCTCCCAGTTGGAAAGCTGCTGCGCCTTGGACACTTTCCGTCCAAGTATGATAGCCGCCATCTTGCGCACGCTTTTATTCTCTATACCATAATCAGAAACCAGAATCTGCAAGTCCACAAACTTTCTGGGCGTAAACTTACGGTAATACAACAAGCCTCTGAGATCATCCTTCACCGCTGCGCCGACTTTGATTATGGAGTTATCTGAAAGAACAGACGCCAACGGAGCAGGAAGCCCCATCATATTCAGGCGGAATATATAAGCCTTGTCCGCACCTGACAGCTGCAGCAGTGCCACATGATGTCTTGGCGTATTGGAGGAAAAACATGGTTTGGTTTCAGTGTCAAAACCCAGCACCGACTGGTTCCTGAGATAGTCCATGGCCTCCGCAAAATCCTCATTGAGGTCAGAGACTACAATTATCGGACCCGAGAAATCCATTGTCTCTAACTGAGAGAGTTCTTCTGTAGAAATACTTGCCGGATACTGCATAGTCTAAAGTTGTCAATCATGTTTCCGTATCAATAAAGGGAATTCCTTATCAATGAGTATGTAGCCGGATCGTTCCGTTCGATATGGCTCATTACGGACGGGGACACATACCTGGGGGCAAACGGCACAGGTTTAGTAGTCACGTCCTCTGTCCCTGACTCCCGGGAATATTTATATTCATCACGGAGACTGCCGTCCGGATTGAACGCATCCTGAGGAAGATTCCCGGACGGAAGAGTCAGGAATGGCATGAGTCTGGATTTCTCGCCTCTGAGAGCCAGATTTCCGTCCGCCCTGAGTATCCTGTAAGCCTCCACCGCAGCGCACTTCGCAGGGTCGATAAACTCGAAATCAGGCGATATGCTGGATCTGTAAAGATATATACCTCCCCTTCTGCAATCATAAAGTTCCTGCAATACCTCCCTAAAGACGTCCTCGATCTGAGCGAAACTTCCGTCCGCCAGTATTATTGATGATATAGGCATACTGCTGCCGCTCCTGCGGTGACGCTCGATCATTGACACAATATGGAATCTTACATAGTTCTCTACGGAATTGAGCTGCATGCCGGACACTTTCCCGCTGCTGTCATAAAGCACGGAATTGCTGTCCGTATCAAAATTATAACTGTCCATAAGGGACATGTCAATATTGTTGTAGCTTATACCGGTCACAGGTCCGGCGTAGGACTTTCGGGCAGCACGGGCCTCCGGATCTATATATGCCGTATCCCCTTTAAGGGCCGCCTCGAGACCGACCGCCTCCTGATTAAGTATCTGGATATTGCCGGAAAGCCCCTGTTCCTTGGCCATGCGGCGTATAGCCGTCTCATACTCCCGGGAAGTCACCCCGTCAGGCGAGGACATAACACCGATACAGATATCTCCATCAGCCTCAGCCCTCGAAAGAGCCTTCCTGATACCCGACTCTATTACCCCTACTGCCTTGACTCCCGTACCGCTCCTGTCTAAAAGAGCATTGATATCTCCGATACAGTGCAGGTCCGCTACTGGTGATGACACCAGAACCAGCTTTACCGGCTCCTTGAATCCTGACATATATTCGTCCACTGCAAGATTGTAGTATTTCTGTCCTGTCAGGAACAGCACATCACGTACCACCTGTTCCCGTAGATACGCGGTATTGCCAGAAAGTATATATCCGCCATAAGGCCCGTTCGCCTTATCCGAGAGGTACTGGACATTCTCTCCTCCGAAATCCACGATACCGTCAGGTTCCGGGCTGCCCGTGATATTGTCGAATTCATCCAGTGTCAGAATTCTCTCCACAACTTCAAAACCGCTCACACTGCAGTCGAAAATACCTATAGGCAAGTCAGCCAGATTGTCCGGGTACATCGAGAAGTCCCCGTAATATATCGAGGAACTGTCTGACAGGGCCTTCTCCACTATCGGAATAAGACCTTCGTCACTCACGGCGTTCCTGCATGACGATATGGCGGACAACAACAGCAACAATATTGAAAGCCGCGACAAGAACCCCATATGCTAATCCCGCCTATAGACAAACTTACCGTTTTCCGTGGATATGACAACCTCTGCCGTCTCTGCCGCCTCGACATGACCGACAATCCTGGCATCCACACCAAATGAACGGGATATGTCTATCATTGCCGCAGCAGCCTCCTTGTCCGTATATATCTCCAGACGGTGCCCCATATTGAAGACCTTGTACATTTCCTGCCATTCAGTACCTGACTCTATCTGTATGGCCTTGAAAAGAGGCGGCACCGGAAACATATTGTCCTTTACAACCCGGAGTGAGTCTATAAAGTGCAGGACCTTTGTCTGTGCACCACCCGAGCAGTGCACCATACCATGAATCCGGCTCTTGTATCCCTCGAATATTTTCTTGACCACAGGCGCGTATGTCCTGGTAGGTGAAAGGAGCAGCCTGCCATACGTAAGACCGGTCTCAGGCTCGGTCTCGGTGAGCATCCTGCTTCCTGAATAGACCAGAAACTCCGGCATGGCATGATCATAACTCTCGGGATACTTGTCAGCCAGATAATGGGCGAAAAGATCGTGACGGGCCGAAGTGAGTCCGTTGCTGCCCGTACCTCCGTTGTACTCATCCTCGTATTCCGCCTGCCCGAAAGATGCCAGACCCACAATCACGTCTCCGGGAGCTATGGCCGAATTTTCTATAATCTCAGACCTGCGTACTCTCGCGCACACGGTGCTGTCCACAATAACAGTCCTGACAAGATCCCCGACATCCGCTGTCTCGCCTCCTGTAAGGGTCATGTTCATCCCGTAGCGGTCCATTGAGCGGATAAACTCCTCCGTTCCGGAAATAATCTCCGACACAACACTCCCGGGAATCAGCGTCTTGTTGCGTCCTATAGTTGAGGATACCAGCATTCCGTCAGTCACTCCCACGCACAGAAGATCATCCGTATTCATGACTATGGCGTCACGTGCGATACCCTTCCACACACTCATGTCTCCAGTCTCCTTCCAATAAATATAAGCGAGTGAAGACTTCGTTCCGGCACCGTCGGCATGCATCACAAGACAGTAATCCGGATCACCGGTGAAAATATCAGGGATAATCTTGCAGAAAGCCTTGGGATAAAGACCTTTGTCTATGTTCTTGATAGCATTGTGCACATCTTCTTTGGACGAGGAGACTCCTCTTTGCATGTATCTGCTCTCAGTGTTGCTCATAATATCATTCAGCAGGATTTACAATATTTCGTTTACAAGCTACAAATTTAGATGTTTTTACCGAAAAGTTGATAACTTTGTTGCTTTGTAAAACAATTTTTAACAATATTTTTGTCAAAACCATATGTTGACTCTTTCAAAAAAAGCTCAGGCACTGCCTGCTTCTCCAATAAGGAAATTGGTTCCTTATGCTGATGCCGCCAAGAAAAAAGGCATAAAGGTATATCATCTCAACATCGGACAGCCCGACATCGAATCCCCCGAAGTGGCTCTCAAGGCAGTAAAGGACAACAACTTGAAACTGGTTGCATATCCCAATTCGGCCGGAAACGAATCTTACCGCAAAGGACTGGCTGAATATTACCGTAACATCGGCATCGATGTGGACTACACCGACATCAATGTGACCACCGGAGGAAGCGAGGCACTTCAGATCGCACTCACTGTCACCTGCGACCCGGACGACGAAGTCATCGTACTGGAGCCGTTCTACACCAACTACAACTCATTCGCCATCGTAAACGATGTCAAGTTCGTTCCCATCACCACATCCATGGACAACGGATTCGCAATACCTTCCATAGAGGAGTTCGAAAAGCACATCACTCCCAGGACAAAAGGCATCATAATCTGCAATCCATGCAATCCCACCGGAGTGCTCTATACAAAGGATGAGATCGAAAAACTCGGAGACATCGCCCGCAAGCACAACCTGTTCATCTACTCCGACGAAGTTTACCGCGAGTTCTGCTATACAGAGGAGCCACATTACTCATGCATGCACATCAAGGGCATAGAGAACAATGTGATTCTCTGTGACTCCGTTTCCAAACGGTATTCTCTCTGCGGAGTACGTATCGGGGCAATAGTGTCCAAGAACAAGGATGTCATGAACGCGGTGCTGCGCTACTCCCAGGCACGCCTGTGCTCTCCCGCATACGGACAGATTGCAGCCGAAGCCGCCCTCAAGGCTCCCGAATCGTATTTCAAGGCTGTAAAGAACGAATACATCAAGAGAAGAGACTTCCTTGTAGAAACACTCAGAACTATTCCAGGTGTAGTATGCCCTACCCCGATGGGAGCTTTCTACGCTGCAGTGCGTCTTCCCATCGATGACTGCGACAGATTCGCACAGTGGCTGCTTGAAGACTTTTCATACAATGGCAAGACTGTCATGGTTGCGCCTATGGCCGGATTCTATGCGACCCCAGGCAAAGGCAAGGATGAAGTCCGTATAGCATACGTGCTCAAGACTGAAGACCTTAAGGAAGCCCTGATATGCCTCAAGGAGGCTCTGAAGGTATATCCAGGCAGGACTATCTAAAACACCGGCAAAAGATCCAGCACCCTTAAGGAGACCGTGAGGACAAGGAGTAAAGCTGCCCATATGGCCGGCTCCTTTCCTCTTCCGTTGGTGAAAAAGTCGAATACCGACAGGGACACAGGAACACCTGCTACCATGACAATCAACGGAGAGGCTCCTGTCCTGCAGAAAATCACTGTCAGGACCGATATGACCGACAAGGCCACAGAAAGACCGAATGCGTTTTTCTGGGCCTTGTTTCTTTCACGGTTCTTCACCGACACGAACAACAGGGCACGTATCACCAGGAGCAGAGCAAAACATGACAATACCGCATCAGACAATGCCATGCTGCTCAAAGACGGCAGAGAAAATCCAAGTGAGCGCCGGAAATCCGCCAGATAGTCAAGACCCAAAGAGTCCGGGAAAAAATACATCCACGACAGAATATATATCCATGGAAGAGCAGCGGCGGCAAGACCTGAAAGCAGGAAACGAGACAGATCCTGTCCTCTCGACACCAGACAGTACAGGAACAGGAATATCTCCACATACAGGAGCTGGGGTACCATCATGGCTGCCACACCGGACGTGAGGACAGAGATGAACAGCAAGTCGAAACGAAGTGTCTCCGCATTGAGATAACGCACCGCATAGAACATGCCCCATAACACGAGAAGAGCCGACATATGGTATACCGTCAGCGATACCGCTCCAGGAAGCACCAGTACAGAAAGCAGATACGGCAGATACAGCATACTGCTGTCAGATGTGAACAGATAACTGTTCGTATTGACATATCCCAGCGAGAAAGCAACAAGCACCAGACACAGCAGGGCGAGGACATGTGACAGCCAGGGCAAGCCACTTACCAACACCCCACTATCCTCAACAGGCATAAGGAAACATGATATGACCATTCCAACAACAGCAATTGCCATCAGGACAGCCATCAAAGGAGATCTTCTGTTTTCGTTCATCCGGGATTACTTCCAGTTGATCATGTCCGCACCGATGTCTTTCCTGTGGAACGCCCCTTCAAATCCGATCCTGTCTACAGCAGCATATACTTTACCTGCGGCATCAACAAGACTGTCACCGAGAGAAGAAACAGCCAGGACACGTCCACCCGATGTTACAATACGGCCATCCCTGACACTGGTTCCGGCATGGAACACCGTCACGTCACCGCAATTGTCAAGTCCTTCCACGACATACCCCTTTCCATATTTGTCAGGATACCCTCCGGAAACCACTATGCAGGTCAAGGCATGTTTCGCCGATATCGATATCCGTTCACCGGAAATATCTCCACGGGCTGCAGCCGCCATATGGGCCAGCAGATCGCTGTCGATCCTAAGCATGACAGATTCTGTCTCGGGATCACCCATTCTGACATTGTATTCGATGACATAGGGATCTCCTCCGCAATTCATCAGACCGAAAAATATGAAGCCGCGGTAATCCACACCCTCTTCAGAGAGACCGCGAACGGTAGGATCGATGATCCTTTCACGCACTTTCGCTGCAAAAGCAGCATCACAGAAAGGCACGGGGGACACCGAACCCATTCCTCCTGTATTAGGGCCATTGTCACCGTCCATTATACGCTTGTAATCCTTCGCCTCAGGCAGCATGATATATCCGTGACCGTCAGTAAGAACAAAATATGACACCTCGACCCCTTCAAGGAATTCCTCTATGACCACTTTAGCCCCTGCCTGTCCGAAACGTCCGCCGAATATGCTCTCCAATGCGGACACGGCATCCTCAAGGCTCTGCGATATTATTACGCCTTTCCCGGCCGCCAGCCCGTCCGCCTTGATTACATAAGGGGGATTGATTGTCTGCAAGAACAATACAGCTTCCTCCTTCTCTGCAGCAGTAAAGCTTCTATACGAGGCAGTAGGTATACCATGCCTGCACATGAACTCCTTGGCATACTCCTTGCTGCCCTCCAGACGCGCACCGTCTTTCCCCGGGCCTACAAAAAGCAGTTTCCCGCCTATCTCCGGACATGAACGGAGATAGTCCAGAAGACCGGCGGCCAATGGATCCTCCGGTCCGCATACCACCATATCTATATTCTTATCCACAACGGTCCTGCGAATCAGGTCGAAGTCTCCGACGCTGCCTTCTATTCCCTCCGCCAGAGTGTTGATTCCAGGATTGCCCGGAATGGCGTAAAATTTCCCCAAAAGGCTGCTTTGAGATATCTTCCAGGCGAGAGCATGTTCCCTTCCGCCCGAACCGAGCAACAATACATTGTACTTCATATCCGATTATAATAATATAGGTTTACACTTCCACCCCGCCTTGCCGGCCGCATCAAGGGTCTTCGGCAGCACATACCAAAGATTCTTGGCCGCCTTCATCGAGTCATGGAACACTGTCACCGAACCTGGTGAGAGATAAGGCAGTACATTCCTGGCACATGCCTTATGTCCAAGACTGCGATTATAGTCCCTGCTCAGGATATTCCACATGACGATATTGTACCGGACACTCAACTTCCTGGCCTGCAATGGTGTTATCTTAGCATAAGGAGGACGGTAGAGATTGGTATGGATAAGCTCCGCCGCCATGTCTACATCCTGCACATAATCATCCAGCGGAATTCTCCATCCTGGCACATGGCTGTAGGAATGGCTGCCTACCGAATGACCTCTCCGCAGAATCTCTCCGAACAGGTCCGGATACAGTTCCACATTCTTGCCGATACAGAAAAAAGTAGCCTTGGCACCATACTCGTCGAGCTGATCAAGCACCCACGGTGTTACCTGAGGACACGGCCCGTCATCAAATGTAAGAAAGATACCTTCCTTTTCCTTTGGGAAAGACCAGATAAACGACGGATATATCTTCTTCAGCAGTTTTAACGGACGGATCAGCATGGCTTGTTCAATATGGGTGCAAATATAGAGAATAAAAGTTATATTTGCGCACTGATTCATTTGCAACACGACATGCGCCACAGCAGACACACAGCATTCGCGGCCATTATTCTCCTGGCCTTCTTCTCAGTATCATGCAGCAATGAGAAGAAAGGAATAATTCCGGAAGATGTAATGTCCATGATTTATTACGACATATACATGACCGACGAAGCTGTCCAAAGCAATTACAGGTTCAAGAGAATGGCTGATACGATGAGGATATACGAGCCTGTCTTCAACAAGTACGGATACACCACTGACGACTATAACAGGAGCGTGGTCTACTATCTTGAGCGGCCAGACAGATTCGAGGATGTGTTCGTCAAGACAAAGAACATGCTTGAAATACGCAAGTCCCAGCTTCAGAAGATATTACAATTAGAGGGAAAAAGACCTAAACGATGGGAGCTTATAGATTCACTGGAGCTTTACACAGCCGACAGCATTCATGCCGGAATAATCTACAAGAACATGAGAATAATGTTCTTCAAGCCGGATTCCATTCTGCCGGGCTCACCTGTCATTGACTCCTCGCTTATAAAACGACCTGTAAACCAGTTCCTGATATTCAGTGACTCCGCGCTCAATGCCGACAAATACTTCATTTTCTACGACGCCATGCCTTTCATGACAGAAGTGGAAATGCTGAAAGCCAGAATGGACAGTACGGAAAAGAAAAATGAATATTCCATGATGCCCGTTGACAGCCATGACAAAGATAGAGAAAGCGTCATTCGGAGAATCAGAGATGACAGAAAAAGAAGTATATTAACGAACAACCGCATAGTACACAACAAACACGATACAGATAGCAAAAAATGAGAAGAATAGCGGCCAATTACATATTTCCCATCGCTTCTACCCCGATAAGGAACGGATACGTGGATGTGGCTGAGGACGGGACTGTTACCGGTATAGGACAGCTTACCGGAGAAAGCGGAAGCACGGAATTCTACAACGGAATACTGGTACCGGGATTCACCAACGCTCACTGCCACATAGAACTGTCACATCTGGAAGGCAAGTTTCAAGAGGCTACCGGCATGTCCGGTTTCATCGACCAGATCAACGCCCTTCGCGAGTCCGCGCCCAAAGAAGAGCGTCAGAAAGCAATGAGGGCACAGTTTGAGAAACTGTATAAGGAAGGCGTCAGTGCCATGGCCGATATCTCCAACTGCGACGAGAGCTTCGCCATGAAGAGCGAGGGGCCGATGTACACCAGAACATTTATTGAGGTTTTCGGCACAGAATCCGAAGATGCCAGGAGAGTCATCGCCGATGCAAGCAAACTGGTTGAAAAGGCGGAAACAGCCGGACTTGATGCAGCCATCACCCCCCACTCGCCTTACACCATGAGTCCCGACCTGCTCCGCATGGCCTCCGCCGAGGGACTTAAAGCCGGATTCATATCCTACCACAATCAGGAGTCCCAGGAGGAGGACGACATGATTGGGTTTCATAAAGGACCGCTTTACGACAACTATGTCAACCGCGGACTTAGCGTAGTCCCCGCTACTGGCAGACCGGCCATATTCCATTTTCTGGAGCGGCTGCAGGAAGTCCATCCCGCCCCGTTTGAAGAGCATATACTGCTCATACACAACACCGTCGCACATGAGGACAGCGTCTACGCCGCCGAACAGATTCTGAAAAACTGCACATGGGTCACATGTCCGCTATCCAACATGTTTATTCACAGGACAATGGCTGATTTACCCATGTTGATGAGCATGGGTGTGAGAATAGCTGTCGGCACTGACAGCCTGTCATCCAACCACGTTCTGTCCATAGTGGAGGAGCTGAAATGCATACACCGTCACTACCCTGGAATCCCATTGCAGACAGTACTGACATGGGCCTGCCTTAACGGTGCGGCAGCCCTGGGCAAGGACAACATACTCGGCTCCTTCGACAAAGGCAAGAGACCCGGCGTGGTGCTTATCGACAACATCGATTTCGAGAACATGCAACTTACCTCTGCAAGCACATCCAGACGATTAATCTGAAACACGGCATATCATGTCAACAATACTTTTTCACAAGATAGTTTTCGGCCCCATCAAGAGCCGCCGCCTTGGGAACTCCTTGGGCATCAACCTTCTGCCTGACAACGGCAAGCTCTGCTCATTCGATTGCATTTACTGCGAGTGCGGATGGAACAAGGATGGCCGGACTGACCAGACCATTCCGTCCAAGGAGGCCGTATTCCAGAGGATGCAGGAACGTTTCGCCGAACTGCATACCGAGGGTACACCCGTGGACACCATCACATTCTCCGGCAACGGAGAGCCCACCCTGCATCCCGATTTCCCAGAAATCATCGACTTCACACTGATGATGCGGGACAAGTATTTTCCGAACGCTGCCGTATCCGTACTTTCAAATGCGACCATGACCGGCAGGAAAGAAATCCGGGAGGCTCTGATGAAAGTGACCAACCCCATCCTAAAGATAGACAGCGGTCTGGAAGAATATATCCGCCTGGTGGACAACCCGGTGGGTCATTACTCGCTCAAGGAGACAATAGAGCATCTGAGGCTGTTCAACGGCAACTTTATCCTACAGACCATGTTCCTGCGGGGAACCATAGACGGCCGCCGCATAGACCTGACCTGCAAGGAAAGTGTCGACCCATGGAGAGATATCGTACTTGACCTGCGGCCCCGTGAGGTCATGATGTACACGCTCGACCGCGAGACACCCGCCAGTGATCTTGAGAAAGTCACTGTCGCCGAAATGGAAGCAATAGCCGCTCCTCTCAGAGCCGCAGGCATAACCGTTCAGGTCAGAGGCTGAGATGAGGGCGGTCATCCAGAGAGTCAGCCAGTCGTCGGTAGTCATTGAAGGCTCTTGCTGCGGAGAGATCGGACTCGGTCTGAATATTCTCATAGGAATTGAGAACGGGGATGCAGACGAGGATATAGAATGGCTGTGCCATAAGATTGTCAATCTGCGCATATTCGATGACGACAGCGGGGTCATGAACCTGTCTGTAAGGGACGTTGACGGAGACATTTTGGTTATCAGCCAATTCACCTTGTACGCATCCACCAGGAAGGGCAACCGTCCCTCATATATCAGAGCCGCAGGACCGGAAATTTCCATCCCAATATACGAGAAATTTTTACAAAGATTGGAAAATATTTTGGGGAAGCCCGTTAAAAAAGGTATATTTGGTGCAAATATGAGGGTGACTATCGTCAATGAAGGACCGGTCACTATTCTTATTGATACGAAAAACAGAGAATAAATGGAAGATATTGAGAAAAGAATAAAGGCCGTCCATGACAATCTCAGCCATTGGATGACTCCGGAAGTTCTGAAAGCCTGTCTCAGCATGACCGACCTGACCTCACTAAAGTCAACGGACACATATTCAAGTATCCGCAAACTGGCAGGTAAAGTAAATGACTTCCAGACACATTTTCCCGGATACCGGCCGCCTGCGTCCATCTGCGTATACCCCAATTTCGCAAGAACAGTAAAGGATACGCTGACCGAACCCGGAGTACACGTGACCGTAGTGGCCGGATGCTTCCCTGCTTCCCAGAGTTTTCTGAAAGTCAAGGAACTGGAGTGCCGCATGGCTGTGGAAGAAGGGGCTGACGAAGTAGACATAGTACTCGCTCTCAACAGCTTTCTGGACGGAAATCTGAGTTACTGCGAGAAAGAGATACGTTCCATCAGGAACATAGTCGGTGATGCCGTGCTGAAAGTGATCCTTGAGACAGGAGCATTGGCCGATGCCGGCAGGATAAGGGAGGCTTCTTTCTTAGCCATGGAATGCGGTGCCGACTTTATAAAGACATCCACCGGAAAGATGGAACCGGCCGCAACCCCGTTCGCCGCCATCGTAATGTGCGACTGCATCAGGGAATACTACGGGAAGACCGGCCGCAAAGTGGGCTTCAAGCCTGCCGGAGGCATCTCCACCGCCAAAGACGCGGCTGTGTATTACGCCATCGTTGACACCATACTCGGCCCTGACTGGCTCAATCCCAGTCTACTTAGATTCGGTGCCAGCCGCGTAGCCAACTCCATCCTCTCCGAAGTGGAGAAATCATCAGTAATCTATTTTTAACTCATATCATTATTAACTACTAAAAGCTAAACAAGATGAAAAAGATCATTGTTATTGCAATTGCTCTATTCACAGCTGCAGCACTCTATGCCCAGCCGCGCGCAATCGGAGGCCGTATAGGCTACGGTCTTGAACTTTCCTACCAGCACTCACTTGGAAACAATATGGTGCAACTTGATTTCGGTCTGCCCGGATTCTACGGTCTTGAGGCAGCTGCCACCTATGACTGGATTTTCCCTATCAACTCGTGGCAGGAGAAAGGCTCATGGAACTGGTACGCAGGTGTGGGAGCCGGCCTTGGAATGTATGGATTCAATAACGTCACAGGATTCGTAGGAGTTGCCGGACGTATAGGTGTAGAATACAACTTCTGGTTCCCCATGAACATCTCCCTTGACTGGCGCCCTGTCATCGGACCTCACTTCAACAGTGCCGGAGTCGGATTCAATTCCCTTGGTATATTCCAGGGCGGTATAGCATTAAGTGTCCGCTACCTCTTCTAAACACCAAAAGACACTCACACAAAAGAGAAAAGAGGATGGCTCCGGCGGGCCATCCTCTTTTCTTATCTTACATATCGACGGCTATCTCAACACTGCATCGAACTGATGCGACAAAGCATTGAGGATACGAGTGACTGCCAACTCTACATTCTTGTCCGTCAGAGTCTTGTCATAGTCCTGTAATGTCAGGCTGACTGCATACTGCTTCTTTCCCGCAGGTATCTTGTCGCCTCTGTAGACATCGAAGAGCACCACCTTGCGCAGCAGTTTCCTCTCAGCGGCAAACGCAGCCTTGCGGATATCGGCGAATGTGACATTCTCATCCAGCAGCAGAGCCAGATCCCGCTTCACCTCAGGATACAGCGGCAACTCCTTGTACAGCACCTTGGACTTGAGATAGTGCTTCAGCAGCAGCTGCCAGTCAATCTCCGCCGCGAACACAGGCTGTTTGATATCGAACTGACGCAGACGGGCCGGAGCTACCGTACCGAACATCAGCAGAACCTTCCCTGAAGAAGGGACCCTGCATACCATACCCTCAGAGAAGATGTCCGCAGGCGCAGGCTCGTAATCAAGGACATTGATATCCATTCCCATACGCCGGAGCAACAACTCGACATATCCTTTCAAGGCGAAAAAATGTCCCGCACCGGCAGTATTTCTCCAATACTGAGTACCCTTGCCGACCATAAACATAGCCAGATGCATCCGCTCGCTGTACGATTCCAGATTGTTGACAGGATCCCCCTCTCCCTTAGGCTCATAGCGGTAGACATTGCCCATCTCGAAAAGTCTCAGGTCTCCGGCCTGACGGTTCAGGTTGTGTGCGATCACCTCCAGACCGCTGAACAGCAGAGTCTGCCTCATCGCATTGAGATCCGAGCTGAGAGGATTGATCACCATCGGCAGATTCTCCTTTGGATATGTCTTCAGGCCGTTGTAGTAATCCGCCTTGGTCAGAGAGTTGTTCATGCACTCCATAAAACCGTTGGCCGCGAGCAAGTCGCACATTTTTACCCTTACTGACTCCGGATCAGGATTAGGCGTATTGTCGTACGAGGATACGATACGTTCAGGAAGCGCCACATTGTTGTAGCCGTAGATACGGAGTACTTCCTCCACCACGTCGCACTCCCTGTACACATCCACCTTGTAAGAAGGGACTGTGACCTCCGCACCTTCCGCATCCGATGAAAGTATCCCGAAATCCATATATTCAAGTATTCGCAGTATGGTCTCCGCACCTATCTTCTTGCCGATAAGTGCCTCCATGCGGGCAAAGTTCAAGGACACCCGTTTCCTATCAATCTTCTCCGGATACACTTCCTGGATTCTCCCGACCACAGTGGCACCTGCCAGTTCCTGCATAAGCAAAGCCGCCCTCCTGGCTGCATAAGGCACAATCTCCGGGTCTGCACCGCGCTCATACCGGAATGACGCATCAGTCTTTATTCCATGCCGCTTCGATGTCCTGCGGATGGATGTAGGATTGAAGTACGCACTCTCGAGAAATACTGAAACTGTACTGTCGGTGATTCCTGAGTCCAGGCCGCCGAAGACACCGGCTATGCACATAGGCCTGGCAGCATTGCAGATCATCAGGTCCTCTGAAGACAGCGTGTGCTCCACCCCATCCAGAGTGACGAATTTTTCTCCATCCACGGCACGGCGCACCACCACCTTGCCGCCTTCTATCTTAGAGGCGTCGAAGGCATGAAGAGGCTGACCTGTCTCCATCAGGACAAAATTGGTAATGTCAACCACGTTGTTTATCGGCCGCAGGCCCACTGCCAGAAGCTTTTTCTGCAGCCACTCCGGAGAAGGAGCTATCTTCACGTCCTTCAATGTCACTCCCATATATCTCGGTGCTCCGTCATGACTGAGCACTTCCACAGGTATGGAATCTCCATCTCCTTCCCTGAATGCCGACACGTCCGGAAGAGTCAACTCTCCACCCAGACCGTTAAGCCTCAGATATGCCGATAAATCCCTGGCAACTCCGATATGGGAGGCACCGTCCACTCTGTTAGGGGTAAGTCCGATAGAAAACACCGTGTCTGACCCCAGATGCAGATATTCCCTGGCAGACATTCCTACTCTGGCTTCCGGCTCCAACACCATTATTCCGTCGTGAGACTGGCCGAGTCCGAGTTCGTCCTCGGCACATATCATACCGAATGACTCAACTCCACGTATCTTGGATTTCTTGATTTTCAACCTGGAGCCGTCGGGAAGAGGCAACGAAGTACCGACCGTTGCCAGCAGCACTTTCTGGCCTGCCGCCACATTGGGGGCACCGCAGACAACCTGCAGAGGTTCGTCTCCCTCGGCAGCCAGAACTTTGGTTATATGAAGATGGTCCGAATCCGGATGAGGAACACATTCCAGTACCTGCGCCACAACAACTCCCTCCAGACCTCCGGGAATGTCCTCCACTGTTTCCATTTCCTCTACCTCAAGACCTATGAAAGTCAGTATCTCCGCTACTTTTTCCGGAGACAGATCGAAAGATACATACTCTTTCAGCCAATTATATGAAATATTCATATCCTGTATTTTCTAATCAAATAATGAGTCGACAAATGTTTTTTTATCAAAAATCTGAAGGTCCTCGATACCCTCTCCTACCCCAATGAACTTGACAGGTATATTGAACTGGTCAGCAATACCAAGTACGACTCCGCCCTTGGCCGTACCGTCCAGTTTCGTAACGGCAAGAGCCGTAACATCCGTAGCCTTTGTAAACTCACGCGCCTGTACAAACGCATTCTGCCCGGTAGATCCGTCCAGAACAAGAAGAACTTCGTGTGGAGCGTCCGGCACCACCTTGCGCATCACATTGCGTATCTTGGTAAGTTCGTTCATCAGATTGATTTTGTTGTGCAGGCGGCCTGCCGTATCGATAAGCACCACGTCAATATCCTGAGCCACGGCCGAGTTAAGTGTATCATACGCCACCGATGCAGGGTCCGAGCCCATCTGCTGCTTTACGATAGGCACTCCGGCCCTCTCGCTCCAGATAACCAGCTGGTCCACGGCAGCCGCCCTGAATGTATCCGCCGCGCCGAGCATGACCTTCTTGCCGGAAGCCTTCAGGTTGGCAGCCAGTTTGCCTATAGTCGTTGTTTTACCCACTCCATTGACCCCGACAACCATAATGACATAAGGCTTCTTGGAAAAATCAAAGACCGGAGCATCCTTCTTGCCTTCCACATCCAGCAGGGACATCATCTCCTCCTTGAGTATACCGTACAGTTCAGCAGTATTCATATACTTGTCCCTGGCCACACGTACCTCCAGCATATCGATAATCTTCAATGTCGTATCGACACCCACATCAGAGGCGATAAGAGCATCCTCTATGCCGTCAAGAACATCGTCATCCACCTTGGACTTCCCGGCTATTGCACGGGACAACCTGTCAAACAATCCTTTTCTGGTTTTCTCAAGCCCTTTGTCAAGAGTCTCCTTCTCCTTTCGGACATCCTCTTTTCCTTTATCCTTTCTATTGAACCAGAACATCTTTCTATTCCTCCTTATTTATCTCATTCTCTTCAGATTTCGAGTTACTGCCCGTATCCCATCTGCGTGGCCATGAGGAGCCTTGATTCTTCAGAAAATCCAATCCGAATACAGAAGCACAAGCGATGCAGCCTCCAAGGAACGTAAATGCTATCAGTATTATGGCCCTTTTAGGCTTGGACCTCTCAAACGGCACGACCACAGGCTGCACCACAGAAAGGACAGGAGTATTCTCCTTTACCTGAAGCTCTACCTGCGTCTTCTGCCTTGCCAGTTCCATGAATACAGTATTCGCAAGATCATATTCCTTCTTTAGCCTTTCTCCTGTAACCATTGCCGTAGCTGTCATAACATTCCTGTTGGCATCACGGTAATTGGCATACTCGAGCTGCTTGCTCTCAAAATCCATCTTTGCCTCATTGTATCTGGCATCAACATACTCCAATGTGGATTTGGCTTTCTCTATCTTGTACTCTGTCACATACTTTTCAAGCAATCCGAATACCGCCGAGGCCACCTCAGCCGCGGCCAAAGGCTCAGGCATATTCACAGAAAGCTGAATATACCCGTCCTTGTCGTTTATAGTGACAGATACTACTTCCGTCAATATCTCCTTGCACGCATACTCGTCTTCCGTATATACAGGCAGACCGGAAGCATCCAACATGGCCGTATCTATCTCCGTCTTGCCTTTGATTGCACTAATTATCACTCCAGGAAGTCCGATCGTATACTTCTTCATGACATCGAAAAACGTCATATGGTTGTATTCCGGATTTGTATAATAGTCATACAGCGTTATCGGTTCCGGCCACTCCTCAAATTTCACCTTGGTGTACATAAGTTCTTTTATTAGATCCACATTCTGCAACAACTGCGGATAAACTGCAGGAGAGAGGGCCCCATCCCCTCCCATACTACTGAGATTGATACCGGCCAAGGAAGCCAAAGAAGACATACTGGAACTCACACCCTGCTGCGAAATCTGAGGGACAAAGATCGTTCCTGCCGTATACTCTTTCTTGGAGAACAGCGCCACCATAAGGCCGAGCACTATGAACGCACACGTTACATAAATTATGAACTTACGTTTGTCCCACAAACGTTTCACTAATGCTATCAGATCTATTTCCTGCTCCTGCTCAACGGCCTGACCGCTGTTTTGATGTTCTGCCATAGTTTATTTATTATAACATTCCTAAACTGCAAAAATATGAAAACGATTATTATTATCCAAATATAGAATTAACTACATTTGCAGCCGCTTTACAATACCATATCATGAATACAAAGACAAAAGGTTACATACTCGGCACTATCGCTGCGGCAACATACGGCATGAATCCATTATTTGCCCTGCCACTATACAAGAACGGGATGAACCCTGAATCCGTGCTTTTCTTCCGGTATCTTCTTGCCATTCCGATCCTGTCCGTAATGATCAAGGCCAGGGGCAGGTCATTCAAAGTAAACCGAAAGGAGACATTTACCCTGATAATCATGGGTCTGCTGGTTGCCATATCCTCCCTATCCCTGTTTCAGAGCTACAATTTCATGGATGCCGGTATAGCATCCACGATACTGTTTGTTTATCCAATTATGGTAGCACTCATAATGACTCTGATTTTCAAGGAGAAACTCACACTCCAGACAGGTGTGTGCATGATAATGGCCTTAGGCGGCATAGCTATGCTGTATAATGGAGAGGACGGCACCACACTCAGCCTGACCGGAACAGTGCTCGTACTGGTTTCCGCACTGTCCTACGCCATATATATTGTCGGTATAAACCAAAGCATACTTAAAAATACGGCTACCCTGACCGTGACTTTCTACGTCCTCGTCTTCGGATTGTCGATTTTCATCATCAGGCTGCTGACCGGAATAGAGCTTACGACACCTTGTAAATGGTATATGTGGCTGAACGTAATTGCCCTGGCCGTATTCCCTACTGCTATTTCGTTTCTCTGCACCACCAGTGCAATACAGTACATAGGCTCCACTCCTACTGCAATTCTTGGAGCCCTCGAGCCAGTTACAGCCATCATTTTCGGAATCACCGTATTTGGAGAAAGAATGACAATGAAGGAAAGTATGGGTATCATATTGATTCTGATAGCCGTCACACTCGTCATTGCCGGAGGCAAGATCACAGTTCACATGACCAGATTCAGGAAAATGTTTCCAAAACTATCCGGAAAACACTGACAAAAACACAACTGACGCCCCCATAGGGCTGCAAATCCCAGCAACAAGCGGCATGCCGTTTGTAAGCTGAACACATATCCGGATGCCCGATTGCAGCTTCCGAAACCAGGACATCACTCATAGAACACGCATACGTATTCTAACTGACTTACAGTAACAGACGTAACGGTCATATATCGTCGTATATGGTCCCGCGACATCAAAATTTCTAAAAGGCAGACCATAAAGCAACTTGTCAGGCTATTAATCCCCTTCGACAGGCCGCTCCGTGGCAGATTCTCCATCCGCCCCCACACCACCATCCGGCCACCACCACAACGGCAGCGTTTCCCGCGATTCAGTGCCGGTGCGGCAGACGGTCGGCCGTGAGGAGGAGATCGCGTCCCGGGCACTTGCGTCTCATGCGCAGCCATTTTGCAATGTCCAGCATATCACCAAAAATCATCCTGCTTATTATCAAAGATATACGTTTTAGCAACTTGCTGGACCCGGCATATTCCGCCACCAAACGGCCATTCTGCCCCATATCCTCACAAGTCCAGCAGATGTCTTTTTCCAGAGCATTTGATTATCAGGCATTTCTGTAAGTGCGCTTTGTTGGACGTGAGGTACACATCAACACTGAATGAAGTCTGACTCGCTTGAAATCAGCAGGACTTTTCCTATTGTGTCCGTAATTTTACAGTAACACAGTAACAGTATGCATGCCCCACGGAAAATCTGTTGACACGGCATCGACTCTATCGGCAGGTATTATGAAAAATCCCGGACACACCGCGTGCTCCGGGATTTAAGGTGTTTTGTGTCGCACCGGGCGGTTATTTCAGTACGCCGAGCTCTTTGCCTATCTTGGTGAATGCTGCGACGCATCTGTCGAGATGCTCCTTCTTGTGGCCGGCAGATACCTGTACGCGGATACGGGCCTGATCCTTGGGCACTACGGGGTAGTAGAAGCCGGTTACGAAGATGCCCTCGTCCTGCAGGCGTGCGGCCATTTCCTGAGACAGCTTGGCGTCATACAGCATGACGGCGCAGATAGCAGATTCGGTGGGCTTGATGTCGAAGCCGGCGGCCTTCATCTTGCCGATGAAGTACTCGGTGTTCTCGTGCAGACGGTCCTGAAGCTCGTTGGACTCCTTCATCATGTCGAACATGCGGATACCTGCGGCTGCAATCATAGGGGGAATAGAGTTGGAGAACAGATAGGGCCTTGACCTCTGGCGCAGCATGGCAATTATCTCCTTCTTACCGGTTGTGAATCCGCCGACTGAGCCGCCGAATGCCTTTCCGAGAGTGCCTGTGATGATCTCGATCTGGCCGCGGAGGTTGTAACGCTCTGTTACACCGCGTCCTGTCTTGCCTACGACACCGGCTGAGTGCGACTCATCCACCATGACCATGGCGTTGTACTTCTCAGCGAGGGCGTGGATCTTGTCCAGAGGGCATACGTTGCCGTCCATCGAGAACACGCCGTCGGTGACGATGATGCGGTGACGCTGGGCCTGGGCCTCCTGGAGGCATTTTTCCAGCTCTGCCATATCGGCGTTGGCGTAGCGGTATCTCTTGGCCTTGCACAGACGCACGCCGTCGATGATGGATGCGTGGTTGAGAGAATCGGATATGATGGCGTCCTGTTCGTTCAGAAGGGGCTCGAACACACCGCCGTTGGCATCGAAGCACGCTGCGTAGAGGATGGTGTCCTCAGTCCCGAAGAACTCTGCGATCTTAGCCTCGAGGGTCTTCTGAAGGTCACCGGTACCGCAGATGAAACGCACGCTGGCCATACCGTAGCCGTGGGTGTCCATGGCATCCTTGGCGGCTTTCACGAGTTCCTTGCTGTCGGCAAGTCCGAGGTAGTTGTTGGCGCAGAAGTTGAGGGCTTTAGTGCCGTCCTGAAGGGTGATCTCAGGACCCTGGGGAGACACAATGACGCGCTCCTCCTTGTAAAGACCGGCTTCCTTGATGCTGTTCAGCTCATTCTGAAGATAGGCTTGAAAATCTTTGTACATAATATTGGTTTTTAGAGTAATTTTCTGAATGCAAAAATAATAAAATAGCCGTAGAGTTGTTATCGGTACGGAATAATTCCGGACAAAAGCAGAATTCTGTATAAAAATTTGGAAACTGCGAAAGTTTTTTTAGTTTTGCGCCTTGATTATGACAAACAGGGAGCAGGTATTGAGAAATACTTCCGCTCTTTTCTTAGAGCGTGGCTGCAAGTCGGTGACTATGGACGAGGTGGCTTCGGTCAACGGTATGTCCAAGCGTACTATCTATGAACTTTTTCAAGACAAGGCCCGGCTGTTGCAGGAATGTATTTTGTTGATGCACAGGGATAATATGAACCGTTCTGAGAACGAGCTTGCAAAAACGGGCAATGTCCTGGAGTGGTTCATGCACTCGCTTGAGAACAAGGACGAGCAGCGGATGAGTTTTTTCTACGATTTCCTTACTGAAGTGAAGAGATATTATCCGGAAGTATTTGTCAATGTGGTTAAGGATGTGAACCGCTGGCACTGCGGGCTTCTGGAGAGAATCATAGAGAGAGGGCAGGCGGAGGGGCTGTTCATTACCGGCATACTGGATGCCCACAGGCTGTCTCTCCAACTGTTTGAACTTTCAGTGGCCGTGACAGACAGGGCCGTACGCAATTATCTGGACATCAAGCGGGACCGTGGCGGAGACTGTCTTATGTTATTTCTTGTCAGAGGCATCGCGACTGAGAAAGGACGCGAATTTATCGATGATTATCTGGAAAAAAATAAATCACTGTTACAATAAAATGAGAACACGATTGAAAACAACGGCAGTTGTGTGCTGCGTCTCTGCTGTCGGAATGATTGCCGGAGCAGAGTCATTCAAGGCCGCTGCTCAACAGCCGTCAGTTCAGGATGCGGATACATCTTCGGTGATGTATTTCTCACTGGAGGAAGCGATGAGCTATGCACTGGAGCACAACTGGGACTTGCAGAACTCTTCACTGGCCGTGCGACAGGCGGAGGCTGACCGCTGGGGTGCGATAGCCGGGATGCTTCCGCAGGTTAATGGAACACTGGATTATTCCAACTATATGGGGTATGAAATGGATCTGGGAGATTACATGGCCATCGCAATGCCCCCCTACGGTTCGATAGGGGTCAACGCCTCGATGGCTGTGAGCGGGGCGCAGATCATCAGTGCTCTCATCGGCAAACTCTCGATAGAGATGTCCGACGTGACTTACCGTCAGTCGCAGCAGAAGGTGGCGGAGCAGGTGCGGCTGCTGTATTTCTCCGCCTTGGTGAGCGGTCAGACACTTGAGCTGTTGGAACGCAACCTCGGTACAGTCCGTAAGCTGTACGAGTTTTCCCAGAAGTCCGTGGACGCCGGAGTGGCCGAGCAGGTGGATGCTGACCAGATTATGGTGCAGGTGTCGACCCTGGAGACTTCCATCAACGAGGCCAAGCGCGGTCTGGAGATGATCTACAACTCCATGCGCCTGCAGATGAACATCGGATTCGACAAGGAGATAGTTCTGACCCAGACCCTCGACGAGCTGATGGACGTGGAGCACTCGCTGGACCTGATCTACGATGACTTCATTCTCGAGAACAATTTTTCCTACCAGCTGGCCCTCAAGAGCACGGACCTTTACCGTCAGCAGAAGAACCTCGCCGGATGGGCCTACGGACCTACCCTGAGCGCATTCTACCAGTACACGGGCAGGAAGTATTTCTCCGACGAGATGACCATGAACATGACTCCTCCGAATATGATAGGACTGACGCTCTCGATACCGATTTTCTCGTCAGGCCGCAACTTCGCATCCTTCCAGAAAGCCAAATTAGAGTATCAGAAACAGCTCAATACTTTGGAAAATACGGAGATGGCTCTCAGGATCCAGCACCGTCAGCTCAAGTACAACCTGTCTTCAGCATACGAACGCTACCAGACCCAGTTGAAGAATGTGGAGGTGTCGCAGAAGGTTTTTGACAATATCGGCAAAAAATACGAGTTCGGTCATGCCTCCAGTCTTGACGTGACCAATTCGGCGACTACCCTCATCACTGCCCAAAGCACCTACGTGCAGGCGGCCCTGGACTATGTGACAGCCCAGATAGAGCTGGAGAAGCTGCTGAATAAGAACACATACGGACAAACAGAAGCAGAAAAATAAATCATCATGAAACTCAAATCAATCGCGACAATCCTCGCCTCGGCGGCCATTCTGAGCAGCTGCGGCGGCGGCAACACAGGTGAAGCGGCCCGGGAGAGGGTGGAGCAGGTGAGAACCTCACCTCTCGCATATCAGGAGGTCAGCAGGCAGATAGAGCTCTCGACGACCCTGCAAGGCTACGACCAGATGAACATATCACCTTCACTGACAGGGCTGATAGAGAAAATATATGTAGAGGTCGGAGACCGCGTGCGCAAGGGCGACACTCTTGTGAGAATGGACCAGAATCAGCTCAATACAACCCGTATAGCATTTGCGAACCTCCAGATAGAGATGAACCGCGTGCAGATGCTTCTGGAGAGCGAGGCCATCTCCCAGCAGGTCTACGACCAGACCAAGCTGAGCTATGACCAGACGCAGGAGACCCTTCGTTTCCTGGAGGAGAACACCTTTGTGAGGGCGCAGTTCGACGGCGTCATCTCGGCCAAGACCTACGAGGACGGCGAACTTTACAGCGGTGCGCAGCCTATCCTGCAGCTGACCAAAATCAATGAACTTAAGGCGTACATCAACGTTCCTGAGACCTATTATCCTTTAGTGAAGAAGGGCATGGTGGTCAATGTCTACTCGGACATATATCCAGACAAGACTTTCCCCGCCTCTATCGAGATAGTCTATCCTACGGTTGATCCTGCTTCCCATACATTTACCATCAAGTTACGGATTCCGAACTCTTCCGAGCTCATCCGTCCCGGCATGTACGTGAGTACGGTGCTGGACCTGGGCCGGACAGAGGCCCTCGTAGTGCCCTATCAGGCAGTGCTCAGGCTTATCGGCTCCAACGACCGTTATGTCTTCGTGGATGACGGGGGCGTGGCCAAGAGAGTCTTCGTCGAGATAGGCGAGCGTCACGACCAGACTATTGAGATTGCCAGCGACAGTCTTGAAGTGGGCGACCCTATCGTCACCACAGGCCAGGCCAAACTCGTGGACGGAGTCAAACTGAATGTGGTAAAATAATCCCGGCCTGCGATGAGTATCTACAAATCAGCGATCAACCGTCCGGTGACGACCCTTCTGGTGTTCGTCGCCGTGATAGTGATAGGTGTCTTCTCGTTCCTGAGGCTGCCTATCGACCAGTTCCCGGAGATGGACCCGCCGTACATCTCCGTACTGACTGTCTATCCGGGAGCCAGCGCCTCCGAGATAGAGACCAACGTTACGAAAATCATAGAGAACAACCTCAACTCCGTCGACTACCTCAAGGAGATAACCTCCACCACCAAGGACAACATATCCGTGGTGATGCTCGAGCTGGAGTGGGGAACTGACCTGGACGAGATTATCAACGATGTCCGGTCCTATATCGACATGGTGACGGACGAGCTGCCTGACGGCTGTACCAACCCGTTCATCTTCAAGTTCAGCACCAGTTCCATGCCTATCCTCCAGTACTCGATTACGGCCGACGAGAGCTATCCCGGACTGGACAAGCTGCTCAACGATGAGATCATCCCGCAGCTGAGCATGGTCAACGGTATCGGAAACCTTACCCTTTCCGGCTCTCCGGAGCGCTATGTGTACGTGGATATCGACCAGCAGAAGCTGGATGCCTATGGCCTTCCCCTGGAGACCGTAGGCAGTGCGATAGCCGCCAACAACCTCAACCTTTCCTCCGGTACCGTCAAGATGAACAAGGAACAGTACCAGCTCGAGGTGCGCAGCGAGTATGTCGAGAGCTCCGAGATCAATGACATCGTGGTGACAGTCACCCCCGAGGGCCGGCAGGTCTTCGTGCGGGACCTGGCCACGGTGCGCGACACGATCAAGGACCTGAGCCTCGATGAGAAGACCAACGGCCGCGAGAGTGTCCGTCTCATGGTGACCAAGCAGACCGGCGCCAATACCGTGCAGATCTGCCAGGATCTCGAGAAGGAACTGGCCAAGATAGAGAAGACCCTGCCTCGGGACATCAGGATAGAGACCATATATGATTCGTCGGAGGATATCCAGAACTCCATCAGTTCTCTGGAGGAGTCGATTCTGTACGCCCTGCTCTTCGTGGTGCTCGTGGTGCTCTTCTTCCTCGGGGAGTGGCGCTCGACCCTGATCATTTCATTGACGATTCCTATATCCCTGATTGTGGCTTTCATCTACCTGATGCTGGCGGACAGCTCGCTGAACATCATATCGCTCAGCTCCCTGACCGTGGCCATCGGTATGGTGGTGGACGATGCCATCGTGGTGCTCGAGAACATCACCAAGCATATAGAGCGAGGCTCGTCGCCGAGGGAGGCGTCCATCTATGCGACCAATGAGGTATGGGTGTCCGTCATCGCCACGACACTTGTGATAGTGGTGGTGTTCGTGCCTCTGACAATGCTTACGGGTATGGCCGGCATCATGTTCAAGGAACTCGGCTGGCTGGTGACCATCATGGTATGTACTTCCACCGTAGTGGCCATCACCCTTACTCCCATGCTCTGCTCCAAGCTGCTGAAAGCCCGTCCCGTGCGTATCAACGAGAGAGGAGTCATCGAGAACATTCCGCCCAGGCGCAACTTCTACCAGAGATTCGTGATTCCGGTACTCGATGCCATAGACCGGGCATACGCCAGGCTGCTGCGCTGGTGCCTGCGCCATAAGGCCATAACCTTGGGAGCCATCGTGCTCTTCTTCTTCGCCTCCATCACTCCATTCCTGATGGGCAAGATCGGAACGGACTTCATCCAGGAGACAGACAACGGCCGTCTGTCCGTATCCGTCGAGCTGGCCACCGGTTACCGTATCGAGGAGACAGCAAAGATGGCCCGCTACATCGAGAGCCGTTTCTACGAGCTGGTGCCCGAGATAAAGCTTATTTCCACCTCAGCCGGAACCACCGACGATGACGGAGTATCCGCCATGTTCTCCACCACTATGAACAACACCATGTCCATGACCGTGGTCTGCAACAAGAAGAACGAGCGCGAGCGTTCCATCTTCGAGATAGCCGAGGTGTTGCGTCAGGAGCTGGCCTCCTATCCGGAGATTATCGACTATCAGTGTGATGTTTCCAGCTTCATGGGCAGCTCTTCGTCCACCGTCGACGTGGAGATCTACGGCTACAGTTTCGATGAGACGAACGCCTTCGCCCAGGAGGTCCGCAACGCCATCCGCGACAATGTGCCCGGGGCCCGCGACATCGACATCAGCCGCGAGAAGGACCGTCCCGAGATCAAGATAAATCTCGACAAGGAGAAGCTGGCCTACCACGGTCTCAATTCCTCCACAGTTTCCACCTATGTCCGCAACCGTGTCAACGGTATGGCTTCCGGTTTCCTCAAGGAGGACGGCGACGAGTACGACATAGTGGTGCGCCTGCAGGAAGAGGACCGCAATTCCATCACCGACATCGAGGACATGACCATTCCCACCGCCACCGGTGCCATGATCAAGATCAAGGAGCTCGGCAAGATAGAGGAGTATTTCGCCCCGCCAACCATCGAGCGCAAGAGCCGCCAGAGGATAGTGACTATCTCCGTTACCCCTTACGAGACTTCGATGGGTGAGCTGGCGGCGGGTATCCAGCAGACCATCGACCGGATGGGAGTGCCGAGCGGCATTACCGTCAGACTGGCCGGTAACTATGAGGACCAGCAGGATACTTTCCAGGACCTGCTTCTCCTTCTGGCCCTGATCGTGCTGCTGATATACATCGTGCTTGCCTCCCAGTTCGAGTCCTTCGTCAAGCCGGTGATGATCATGACCGCAGTGCCTTTCGCTCTTTCCGGCGTAGTGCTTGCCCTCTGGATCACAGGTACTACCCTCGATATGATCGGCTCTCTCGGATTCATCATGCTGGTGGGTATCGCGACCAAGAACGCCATCGTGCTGGTGGACTACACCAATCTGATGCGCGACCGCGGCTACGAGCTCAACGAGGCCATCGCCCTTTCCGGTGCATCCCGTCTGCGCCCCGTGCTGATGACCGCCATCACCACCTTCCTCGGCATGCTTCCTATGGCTCTGAGCCAGGGTGAGGGCGCCGAGATGTGGAAGCCCATGGGTATCGTCGTCATAGGCGGACTGTTAGTCGCCACTGTGGTGACCCTAGTAGTGGTGCCCGTCTTCTACGCCCTGCTTTCCCGTCATGGCGAGAGGGACAAGGAGAAGAAGAACCGCTCCCAGTTCATTTTCATGCAGCTGTCTCCCAATCCAGAGGGCGATGACCCCGAGGTGCGCAGGAGCCAGGAACTCAACCAGTAAAGTAAATGGAGGATACCTATTATGAAATGTGTCTTTATAGTGTATAATCAGGCCAATACCGAGAGGGTGGAGTACATGCTCGACGAGCTGGGCATCCGCGGCTTCACCTTCTTCGAGCAGGTCCAGGGCCGCGGCAGCCGGGACGGAGAGCCCCGCCGCGGTACCCATACCTGGCCTGAGATGAACTCCGCAATGATGACGGTCGTAGAGGATGACCGCGTCGAGGAACTGCTTCAGACCGTACGCAAGCTGGACAACCGCAACCGCGAGGTAGGCGTGCGGGCTTTCGTCTGGAATATAGAGCAGACGGTGTGATTTTTTGAATACAATTTTTGATTTTATATATCTTTGCGCCTTCATTTGATTCATAATGGAGAGCATAAAGGAAATCTACAAGATCGGCAAGGGCCCGTCGAGCAGCCATACGATGGGCCCCAAGAAAGCGGCGGAGATGTTCAAGAGCCTGTGCCCTGGAGCATCTTCGTTTGTTGTTACCCTGTACGGCAGTCTTGCCGCCACGGGGAAAGGGCATCTTACGGACGTGGCTTTGACCGAGGCTCTGGACGATGACAGCAGGCCGCGCATAGAGATTGTGTGGAGGCCGAAGGAATTCCTGCCCCAGCATCCCAACGGTATGAATTTCAAGGCTTACAATGCGCAGGGCGAAATACTGTGCGAGAAGACCTATTTCAGTGTAGGTGGCGGCGATATCAGTGAGACAGGCAAGCGGGATGCGCATAAGGATGTCTATCCGTTCAGTAAGATGAAGGATATTCTGGGCTGGTGCAATGAGAACAATTCCTATTTCTGGGAGTACGTGGCCATGTACGAGGAGCCTGATATATGGGATTATCTTGCCGAACGCTGGGAGGTTATGAAGAAGTCGATATCGGAGGGCCTTGAGCATGAGGGAGTGCTGCCGGGAGGGCTGAATGTCCGCCGCAAGGCTTATTCGTACTATCAGCATGCGAAGAGCTACAACAGTTCCATGCAGCGTCGCGGTCTGTTGTTCGCATATGCCCTGGCTGTCTCCGAGGAGAATGCTTCCGGCGGTACGATAGTTACGGCGCCTACCTGCGGTTCATGCGGAGTGCTGCCGGCAGTGCTGTACCTTTTTCATACATCATACGGAGTGACGGAGAACAAGATAGTAAATGCCATGGCGACCGCCGGTCTGGTCGGGGCTCTGATAAAGGAGAATGCCTCCATATCCGGAGCCGAGGTGGGATGTCAGGGAGAGGTAGGCTCTGCCTGTGCCATGGCGTGCGCTGCTGCTACAAGGCTGTTGGGAGGTACGCCTCCGCAGATAGAGTGTGCTGCGTCCATGGGCATGGAGCACTGTCTCGGTCTGACCTGTGATCCGGTGTGCGGCCTGGTCCAGATTCCATGTATAGAGAGGAACGCGATAGCTGCGGCAAGGGCGATGGATGCAGCCCAGTACTCTCTCATGTCGGACGGAAGTCACATTGTCTCGTTTGATACAGTAATAGAGGCGATGAAGCAGACGGGCCATGATCTGCCGAGTCTGTACAAGGAGACTTCGGAAGGCGGTCTGGCCAATTTAATGAAGAATAAAAGATAATTTTAGTATCTTCGCGGAATGAAACGTATAGTCTATCTCATAAGTATGGTGCTGTGTCTTATGCCGCTCATCGGATCTGATGCTGCTGCGGGAGACAAGAACGGTGACAGTTCTTATGCGTCGTCTTTCTTCAAGATCGGTGTCAGGGGAGGTATCGATTTCGTCTCTATGAGTCGTTTCGAACTCGGTTACATATCGGAGTCAGTCAGCAGCCACACCGGATTCAACGCTGGTCTGGCCTTTAGTTTCGACCTTCCGGTAAGGGGGCTTACTATCCAGCCGGAGCTGAACTATGTCTCGAAAGGTGCTTTGTTCAGAGGAGAAAGCGACATACATTTCAAGACCGGCTATATCGAGCTGCCGGTAAACATACAGGCCGGGCTGGACCTGATTCTGCTCCGTCCTTATATTATGGTGTCGCCTTATATAGGCTATGCGGTGTACAAGCAGCCTGGTTTTCTGGACTGGAACAGCATCAACCGTTTTGAGTACGGAATAGGCGTAGGCGGAGGTATTGATTTCTGGAGGCTGCAGTTGCAGGTCAAGTATAATTGGAACATCGGTTCGCTTGTCAGGAACAAGGACCGGGGCGGAGACCAGGCCGGAGAAACCTCGGGGAATATGGTTCCGTCGGATTTCTTAGGCAGTGTCCGTGAAGGTAATTTCCGTGGGCTTGAGGTAAGCATAGTGTTTTTCTTCTGAAACTACAGTATAGTGTTCAATAATAAAATTTACGATTATGGTAGAGATTAATGATTCTAATTTTGAGGAGCTTGTGGTTAACTCCCAGGTTCCTGTACTTCTGGACTTCTGGGCAACATGGTGCGGCCCTTGCCGTATGATATCTCCTATAGTAGAGGAACTTGCCGAAGAATATGACGGCAAGTGGCTTGTGGCCAAATGCAATGTGGACGAGGCTTCCGAGGTGCCCATGAAGTTCGGCATCCGCAATATACCTACACTGCTCTTCTTCAAGAACGGGGAAGTGAAGGACAAGCTCGTGGGATCCACTACAAAGGCGGCTATAGTAGCCAAGATGAAGTCTGTAGAGTAATAACCTGATGTGAATGTCATTATGAAAAAGATGTACGCTATTGCAGCTGTAATTGCAATGATGCTTGCAGCACCTGTGTGTTCCCATGCACGTGACGGTTTCTTCAACCTTGGAGTGAAGGCTGGTCTCAATTTTACGGAGATGTCCGGACTGAGTGATTTCGGCCGTGATGATTTTCTGAAGACCTATACGGGTTTCAACGCCGGTCTTGTGTTCAATTTCAATCTTCCGCTCGGTTTCGAGATCAATCCGGAGGTACTTTACGTGCAGTCCGGGATACGGACCAACGGTTTCAACATGGAGGTAGGCGACATTGTCAGTGTCAATACGTCCAGTACATTCAAGTCAGGCTCCATCAGGGTGCCTGTAAATATCCAGTGGGGTATAGACCTGTTCAATTTCATCAAGCCCTATGTGGTGGTTTCTCCCTATGTGGGTGCGGTGCTGTTCGGCCAGGGCAGTATCATCGGAGTTGATTTCAACTCGGAGTCTGTAAACAGTTACCTTAACCGTTTTCAGTACGGTATCGGCGTAGGTGCTGGTATCTATGTCTGGAAATTCCAGCTGTCTTTCAAATGGAACTGGGATCTCAATCCCACATTCAAGGAGCGTGGAGGCATACAGCTGGACAATGATACCAGATTCAACGGAGGAGAACTTTCACTTGCATTTTTATTCTAATCCAGGGAATGACATTTGCTGAGGATATCAGGAAGGCGGTATATACGGACTGGGGCAGTTTCGAGAGTATCCTGAACGAATCTCTTGCTTCGCGCAGCAGTCTCCTGAACAAGATCAACCGGTATCTTCTTGACACTTCAGGAAAAAAACTCAGACCGCTGCTGGCCCTTGTAACCGCAAAGGCCTGCAGCGGCTCTGTTTCTCGGAAAGCCGTGGCATGTGCGGCTGTCTCCGAACTCATCCATACCGCTACGCTTCTGCACGACGATGTCGTGGACGACAGCGATTACAGGCGCGGAAAACTGACGGTCAGGAAACTGTTCTCACCGGGAGTTTCTCTTCTTATCGGGGATTTCTGGTTGACGAAGGCCATTCATGTCCTCATATCGAGCGACTGTCCATATGAGGTGATAAAGTTGTATTCCAATGCTATAGAAGAACTGGCCGAGGGAGAGATCCTGCAGATGGAGCTGGCGGACTCGTTAAAAACCACTGAACAGGACTATATCGAGGTCATCAGGAGAAAAACGGCGTCACTTTTCATCGCTTCGGTCAAGGGGCCGGCTATTGTGTCTGATGCGGCACCGGCAGTTGTGGACAGTATGGAGAAGTATGCCTACTGGCTCGGCTGCAGTTTCCAGATAAGGGATGACATACTCGATTACCGTCCTGAGTCGGAGACAGGCAAGGACAGCAATTCGGATATCATGGAGCGCAAGATCACCATGCCTCTGCTGTGCGCCATGCGTAACTGTCCCTCTAAGGAGGATTATGTCAGGCGCAGGATGGAGGATATCACCGGAGAACCGTCGAGAATACGCGAGGATATGGCGGTCGCGCGTGAAATAAGGGATTTCGTTATAGAAAATGCCGGTCTTGAGTCTGCCTCGGCAGTACTTGGAGAATATCTGTCCAAAGCCAAGGGATGCCTGGATGTGCTGGAGCCGTCGGTATATAGGAACGGGCTTGCTGCCATAGTTGATTACATCGGGAAGTCATAGTCTCCATCTTATATATGTGATGGCCTTTCCCTCGGCGAGGAACATTGACTCGTAGAATGTCTTTATGGACAGAAGCGGATCTTTTTCGGCCAGACCGGAGCCGTATATGTCGTTGTCGGCTTCCAGCAGTGTGTGGCCGCCGTCTTTTATGACCTCCAGAGTGGACTCGTGCAGTAGCTGGCTGTCGGTTTTCAGGTGCATTGTCCCGTCTTTTTTCAGAAAATGCGAGTAGCGTTCCAGGAAGATGGGACTGGAGAGTCTCTTGTTGGGTTTCTTGGGCTGTGGGTCCGAAAAAGTCAGCCATATCTCAGACACTTCGTCCGGACCGAAGAGTGAGTCGATGAAGTCTATCCGGGTGCGGAGAAACGCCACGTTCGGCATGTTGCGCTCGTGGGCGTATTTGGCTCCTCTCCAGAGACGGGCACCCTTTATGTCCACACCTATGTAGTTCTTGTCCGGAAACCGCTCCGCCAGTGCGATAGTGTATTCCCCCTTTCCGCAGCCCAGCTCAAGCACTATCGGGTTGCCGTTGTGAAAGACCTCTTTGTCCCAGTTGCCTTTCAGCGGATGATCCTTGCCTATCACTTCGTCCATCCGGGGCTGAATGAGGCACCTGAAGGTTTCGTTTTCCTTGAATTTGTGTATTTTATCCTTGCCCATTTCAGTTCTGCTGTCTTGCTGTAGGTATTGTCTTTAGGGATATGCCCGCTCCCATGATGCGGCTTTTTTGTGGCTGCGGGCGGATTATGCTTATGGTCCATTCTCCGTTTTCTACAGGCTTTATGTTGTCCCTGTACAGCCAGCTTATGTCGTAGTATCCGGAGGAGCTGGCGACCCTGAGCCGTCTGTCTGTCGTGGCTTCAGAGGCCATTGCCCTGTATGCCGACGGGTAGGTGACTGTCTCTTTGCCTTGCCGTCCTGAAGGCGATATTATCTGTATGCCGATTGTGACGGAGTCGGGCGGATTTTTCTTGTCTATGCGGGCAATGAGGTTTAAGGCATAGACGCATGTGTCGCTCATGTCTACGGTGAATGTGACTTTCTGCCCGTTGTCATGTCCGAACTGGCTGAAGCAGGTGAGTGATCCGCTGTTGTCCGGACCGTCGCTGCCTGAACATGACACAACCGTGCCCAGACATGCCGACAGTGCGAGTATGATGACGTATGCTCTGGTCATTTCTGCTTCTGCCCCTGTGTCTGTTTGCTGCCTGACTTGTTGTCTCCGGACTCGCTGTTCCTGACCGGCTTTTTCTTTTTCTTCTTTTTCTTGCGCTTGTTGTCGAAGCGGTCTATGCTGTCATCCCCGATAGAGGATACGAAATCGATGGGATTTTTCGCATCGGATTCCTTAAGCATGGTGGCAGGCTTTATGCCTTTCTGGTTGGCAGCCTTGATCTTCCTTACTTCGTCCGTAGTGAGGGGCACCATGTTGGACATGTCGCCCTGAACGTAGGAGAACCACATGATGCCTTTCAGAATGTCCACTTTGATGAGAAATCCCTGGCCGTCCATAAATTCGAGCGGAGCATCCAGCCTTGGAATGTGACTGTGAGCGTCTGTGTATACGGGAACCTCGTAGTTAATGCAGCATTTCAGCTTTCCGCACTGCCCGGCCAGTTTCTGCGGGTTGAGGGACAGGTCCTGGCAACGGGCGGCCTGAGTGGTGATGGACTGGAAATTGGAGATGTACCTGGCGCAGCATAGAGCTCTCCCGCATACACCGATGCCGCCTATAAGCCCTGCTTCCTGACGGGCTCCGATCTGTCTCATTTCTATCCTTATACGGAATTCTTCCGCAAAGACCTTGATAAGCTGTCTGAAGTCAACTCTCTCGTCGGCTATGTAGTAGAATATGGCCTTGCTTCCGTCTCCCTGATATTCCACATCGCCGATTTTCATGTCCAGACCCATTTCCGCCGCGATTTTTCTGGCGCGTATCATGGTGATGTTCTCCTTTGCTATGGCCTCCTGCCATTTCTCCAGATCCAGAGGACGTGCTTTCCTGTAGATCTTCTTGAGTTCTTTGGTCTCCATGTCGAAATGGTTCCGCAGCATCTGTCGTCCTACTACGGGGCCGCTGAGCGTGATGATACCCAGATCGTGGCCGGTCACAGCCTCCACGACCACGAGATCACCTGTCTTGAGCATCTGATGCGATGTGTTCTCGTAATATCCCTTACGGGTATTTTTGAAACGGACCTCGTAGATGTTGCTGAATTTGGGGTCCGATATGCCTGATAGCCAGTCGAAGTCCTTGAGCTTGCAGCATCCTGGACTGTAGTTGCATATCAGTTCGCCCGTGTCTTCCCTCTCAACGGTACAGCCGCGGGAGCAGTCGTATATCTTATTTTCTTCCATTTTTGCCATAAATTACAAAGATAATTATTTATATTTGAATTTCAATTACGATATGCAGTTCAAGGACGTATTAGGAAATGAGGATCTGAAGTCCCGTCTCGTGCGGATGGTGGACAGCGGGCGTACCGGCCATTCTCTCATGTTTGTGGAGAAGGACGGATACGGTGCCCTGCCGCTGGCAGTGGCCCTTGTGCAGTATATGATGTGCCGGAACAGAATCGTGGGAAAGGACTCCTGCGGGGTATGTCCGTCTTGCCGGAAGATATCGGAGATGATGCATCCGGACCTGCATTTCGCTTTTCCTGTCAACGTGCCGGTGAAAGCGTCTTCGTCCAGGAGACCTGTCAGTTCCTCTTTCATGCAGGACTGGATCAGCCTGTACAGGTCGGATCCCTATTTTACGGAGCCGGGGCTTTACAGGAGACTCGGGATAGGAGACAAGGTCGGAGTCATCAGTGTGGCCGAGGCCCGTGAAATATTGGATTCCCTGAGTCTGAAGTCCTATGAAGGATTCAGCAAGTACATGCTGGTGTGGCTTCCGGAGAGGATGAACGCGGAGGCTTCCAACCGTCTGCTCAAGATAGTGGAGGAACCTTCCCCCGACACGTACTTCATCTTCATTACCCATGCTCCGGAGCGTGTCCTGTCCACTGTGCGTTCAAGATCGCAGACCGTGCTGGTGCATCCTGTCGATGTGGACGAAATGGCCTCATGGCTGTCAGATAAGGCAGGTATTCCGGTGGAGCAGGCAAGGGTGCTTTCCAGGATAAGCGGAGGCAGTCCTGGACTGGCGCTTGATATGGCAGGAGAGGAGTCTGCTGCCTCTGTCTATCTCCCGATTGTGTACCGGATGCTTGACAATGTTGTCAATGCCGACCTGCCTGCATTGCTGGAGGGGAATGACGAGGTCCTTTCCATGGGCCGTGAGAAACAGAAGGAACTGTGCGTCTACGCAATGGATTTTCTAAGGAAGGTTATGATGCACTCCATGGGACTGGCATCTATTGCGGATGTGCTGCCTTGCGAGACGGATGCGGTGAAACGTTTCGGCAGTGTGCTGCCTGCGGTGTTCCATGAGAGGGCGTTCAAGGCTTTTGACGGGGCGAGAGCGGAGGTTGATGCCAATGTCAATGCCAAGATGGTCTTCTGCAATCTTGTCAATATTCTGTTCGGACTTTATAATTTCAAGTAGAGGTATGATTTTTTATTTCTCGGGTACGGGCAACTCTCTGTGGGTTGCGGAGAGAATAGGGGCGGCATTGGGTGAGACGCCCGTGCCGGTGGCTGATGAACTCAAAAGGACGCCTTCGGGAGATTGTGAGTACAGCATAGGCGATGACGGCAGGCTTGTATTTGTCTTTCCGGTACATTCATGGGGGCCGGCTGTGATCATGACGCGTTTTATAGACAGACTGCGGATCAGTGACTTTCACGGACAGCCGGTGTATGCCGTATGTACATGCGGGGATAACTGCGGCTTTACGGACCGTATCATGTCGGCCGCGCTGGGCCGCCGCGGGCTTCCCATGACTGCCTGCTGGTCTGTCCGGATGCCCAATGACTATATACTCATGAAGGGTTTCGGAGTGGACAGCAGTGAGGTCAGGGACAGAAAACTGGCAGAGGCCCCGGCTGTTGTTGACAGCATGATAGAAGCTGTCAACAACGGCGGCCGGTACTGCCACTATGAGACTGGAACGCACCCGTTCCTCAAGAGCCGTATAGTCAATTTCCTTTTCAGGAAGTTTGTGGTGTCTCCGGGAAGCCGCAACGAGTTTTTTGTTACGGACAGATGTATCGGTTGCGGATTGTGTGCTTCAGTATGTCCTGTGGACGTAATATCCATGAAGGATTCCCGTCCGGTGTGGGGAAGGGGCTGTGTGCATTGTACGGCCTGTATCAACCGCTGTCCTGTAAGGGCTGTAGAGTACGGAAAAGTGTCACAGAGTCAAGGCCGTTACCATCATCCGGACCTGCGGTGAGACAGCCGTGTCATGCGGGCAGTATGACCATCTCGCATCTGGCGCAGTCGAATACTGCCTTCAGTCTCTTCCCGTTGTTGACGAGATACAGCGGAGAGGCTTTCTCGTCATGCTTCTGCTTGGGACACCGTCCGGTCTCATACCTTATGCAGTATTTGCAGCGCATGAGCTCCACTTGACTTTTCGGATCAAGTTCGTAGGCAGTGTCCGGTTCAATGCCTATGTCCATGTACAGTGATTTTGACAGGGAATTGGAGCAGTTGAGCTGGCGGGTCTGGACCGGTGGAATGACATTGCCGCATACACGATTCCAAGGTATGGATGGCGTCATGTCCGGTTTCACGGCGGGAGTCTCAAGCATTGCTGCCAGTGTGCGTCTTATGCTGTTTGCCGTGGATGACGGCAGGAACGGAAGTTCTCTTTCCGGCAGTCCTTCAAGTCGGAATGCGAATATCCCGCTTTTTTTCCCGAAAGACGCTTTCAGGCCTTCAGCGGCCTTTTCCCTGTTCCTGGCGGTTTCTGCAGTGAACTCAGTTGTGGCATATCGTCCGTTGTCTGCATTCGCTTCGGCTGTGTACAGTCCTTCACCTTGCTTTGTAATCGTGATGCCTGCCCGGATGAGACGCTCAGGCGGGTTGTTGCTCAGGGTCTTCTCGAATGCCTGATTGTAGTTGCGGTAGATTCTGGAGCCTGGTCTCAAGTCAGGATTGTAACCGCAGGTTATGATGTTCCCATCTGCCTTTCCGGCTCTCATGCCGCTGACGTTTCCGTTCTTTCCTATTACGCACAGGCCGTCACCGTTGCCTATGGGTACGGACAGGCTGTCTGCTGGATGTATTTCGAATGTGAGGCTGTCCTTTCCGCATGAGAGGATGCCTACTGCCTCGCCCACATATTCTCCCACGGACTTTGCGTAGTCTGAAGAACACCATCTGTCTCTGTTTCCGTCCGCAAAGTATCTTGTGCTGCCTCTGCTGAATGTGGCCGAGGGCAATGGGGTGAATCCTCCGTGCGGGGATCCCCACGAGCTTCTGCACAGATGTCCTCCTCCGGCAGCTATGATATCGTCCATGATGCCGCTGTACATGCGTACAATATTGCGTACGTATGATATGTTCTTCAGCCGGCCCTCTATCTTGAATGAGGTGGCTCCGGCTTCGACCATCTGCGATATCCTGTCGTGCAGTGACAGATCCTTGAGAGACAGGACCGGCTTGTTGTGCAGCAGCATCCTGCCTTGTTGGTCCAGCACGTCGTAGCGCGACCGGCAGGCCTGTATGCAGCAGCCTCTGTTGGCACTGCGGCCTGCAAGATACTGGCTGAGCCAGCACTGTCCGCTGTATGAGACGCACAGGGCTCCGTGTATGAAGCATTCTATATCGCAGGACACCGCTCCCGCGATGTCCTTTATCTGTTCCGTACTCAGTTCCCTTGCCAGGACCAGTTTCCTGAATCCCAGTGACTCCAGAAATCTTGCCTGTTCCACGGTCCTGATGTTGCACTGGGTGGATGCGTGAAGTTCGATTGGCGGGATACTCATCTTCAGGATACCGAGATCCTGGATTATAAGAGCGTCGCATCCGGCCTCCACGGCTCTGAATATGTGTTCTCTGGCCTTCTCAAGCTCATGTTCGTACAGAATGGTGTTCAAGGTCAGGTAGATTTTCGCTCCGAAGCGGTGTGCGTAGGATGTGAGTGCGGCTATGTCCTGGAAAGAGTTGCCGGCTGCTTCCCTGGCTCCGAATGCAGGGCCTGCGATATATACGGCATCGGCACCGCAGTCGATTGCCGCGATGCCGATGTCTTTGTTTCTGGCCGGAGCCAAGAGCTCCAATGCTACTGGCATTTGAGTTCTACGTTGACTTTATGTGTGGCGTATTCCTTGAACTGGGGGTTGCCCATGATGGCCTTGTAGTTGACGCAGGCGTTGGTCTTGTCTCCGTTTGCCTCATAGGCGGTTGCCAGCTGGTATCTGATCTGGTCGATGCTTCTTGCATTGGGGGAGGCGGCTATGAAACCTTCGAAACACTCGATCGCTACGGGATAGTTCTTGATCTGGAGAGCTGCGGTACCGGCTATCTGAAGAGCTGTGGGATTGGGTATGATGGCCTGTGACTTCTGGGCGAAATCGAGGGCCTTTTCGTAGTTCTTGGCTTTCAGCTCATCGTTGGAGGCCGTAAGATAGAGGTTTGCCATCTCCTTGTCTGCCGCACTCTTCTGTCCTAATTCAGCGGCCTTTTCGAGGGCACTGATGGCTTTGTCGATGTCGTTCATACGGCGTGCTGCCTGTCCTATGCGAAGATATCCGACACCATCGTTGGGATTTATGGAGACCATCTTCTCGTAACATACGATGGCTTTGTCATATTCCTTCTGGTTCAGTAATACGTTGCCCTGCTGCATATACAGCTGTGGTATCAGGGCCTCTGCCTCGGCAGCTATTGTTTCCTGTCCGTACTCGTTGGCTTTTTCGATGGCGAGGTTGAGGACGACAATCGCAGAGTCTATGTCATTGTCTGCCGCAAGTTCTTTTCCTATGGCATTGATGATGGTGGGAATGTTCACCCTGCAGTTGTAGGCGAGTTCTTCCGCTTCAGGTCCTATGATCTCTGCCTGTGCGAGTGCTTCCTCAAAATATCCGAGAGCCGTTTGTTTGTCACCGGCGTTGAGGGCTGTCGCTCCCTCATTGTAAAGGGCAGTAGCCGACTCCATATCCTGTGCTGCGAGGGATACTGCCGATAGTGCTGCAATTGTAATGATAGTAAAAATTTTTCTCATAATAGTAGATTGATGTTCGACTGACAAAGATAAGATATATTTTTATACATTTGTTTCATGAAACGCATAATTTTCGTAGTCATAGTGATGTTTTTTTGTTCGCGGCAGGCGTTCCCGCAGTTGGTCGGGGTTCTTGACGACGATGCCCGGATAGTATGTGGAACTATGCCTAACGGATTGTCTTATTACCTTGTAAATAACTCTTCTTTAAAAGGATATGCGGATTTTGCCTTTGTGCGGATGAGTGGAGTGGCCATGGAGGACTCATCTACGAAAGGTATGACATACCTGATGGAGTGCATGGCGCTCACTGAGACGGTCAACTTTCCTGACGGTGCCATATTCACTTTCATGGACGACATGGGGCTGAGCCGTTCCGACGGTCTTGTGATAGATGCGGGGGACTATTATACCACGTATACGTTCAGTGACGTACCGGTAAGCAAGAACGGATCAATGGTGGATTCCATGCTGCTTGCCCTGTATAACATGTCTTCTGCTCTGGTCATTGACGACAGATCGGTGGAGCGGGGGAAGAACTTTTTCAGAAATGTTTTTTCGGCCGGTTATACCATGGAGCATAGGATCAGGGACAGTATTGTCAGGTACTGCTGTGCCGGGACTCCGCTCGCACCGGCCGGACAGGATGAACTGTTCGCCATGGTGGACAGTTATTCTACGGATGACGTCGCTGCTTTCTACAAGGCTGTCTGCCGCCCGGACATGCAGGCCATAGTTGTGGTCGGGGACATAGATGTGGCTTCGGTTGAGTCGAAGATACAGGCCCTGTTCCAGGTTGTCCCGAAACCTGATACTCCGCTGCAGGAGTTCCCGGACTCTATTATGGACATATCGGAAGGCGGTTGGTTCTACTTTAAGGACAAGGAGGCGGACTGTGCCCGCATTACTGTGGACTATATGCTGGATCCTGTGGACAAGTCGCTCAGGAACACGGCTGTCCCGTTTATCTACGGTTATGTGTCGTCGGTGGGTATGGATATCATGAGAAAGCGCATGGACAGGGCTCTTGAGGATGCTCCGTTCTATGCCTCGGAGGTGTACGTCGGCATAGTGCCGTTCCTGAACCGATATTCCTGCCGTTTCAGCATAGAGTGTGCCCCGGAAGATTATACTCAGGCGTATGTTCTTATACTCAATGAGATAGAACGGCTTGTGAAATACGGTGTGTCTGGGGAGGAGTTCCGCAGCAGCAGTGACAGGTTTGTCGCGGACCTGCGTGACACATACGACAGAAGGTCGTCTCTGGACAACAAGTATTACCGTAATCTGTGCGTGTCCAACTTCACTGACGGCTACGTAATGGCCGGCATTGAACTTTATAAAAGCTACATTGAGGCAGCGGCTCCTCTTGTGGACAGCTCCACTGTATATGATTTCCTTTCGGCAGTGTTCGCCGGCACCGGCAGCCGTATTGTGGTCTGCTCGTCTCCGGAACCTTCCGCAGGTCTGGAGTATTTCGCAGCCGGGCCGCGTCCCTTTACGGATGATGTCCCGCAGTGGTCTCCCGAACGGGCCAGGGCAGGACAAGGTCTGAAGGACTGGAAGGAGCATTGTTTTGTGAACAAGTCCACAGGGGTCATTTCCAGACGTCTTCCGAACGGAGCCATGGTGGCGTACCGTAAGATGGATACAGAACCGGGGCGAGTGTATTTTGAGGCTGTGGCCAGAGGCGGTGTGTCGCTTTCTTCAGACGATGCTTCTGTACTGCACAGATATGTCAATGATGTAGCTGACATTTCCGTTATCGGCGGTATGAACCGATACCGGCTCGGAAGATTGAAAGAGTCTCTTGACATTCAGCTTGACCGTAGAATATCAGTCGGAGACAGACGTCTCTCCGGCAGTTTCCCGGTAGAGAGGATGGATGATTTCATGCAGCTTGCCGCACTGTACTTCCGCGGTTCTTCTCCTGATTCTGCTACTTTCCTGAAATACAGGTCTATGCTTCAGGGGTGCCGTCCGTACCGGAACAATTCGCCGGAGAAACTGTTTGACCGGCTGCGCAGGATGGACATCAGGGCAGAGGCGGGCAATATGTGGAGGGAGGATCCGGCGATGGACAGTCTTGATTACGGCAAGGCTCTGGATTTTGTCAATGGCCTGTTTTCCAATGCAGCCGAATTCTCCTTTTTCTTTGTGGGTGATTTCCCGGAGGATGAACTGCTGGAGTCAGTGTACTTCGCTTTTTCTGACCTTCCAGGACGCAGGACGGGCAATGCCCGTGGGGAGAACAGGACATTTTATATAGCTTCATACAATGATGTCACTGAAATAGAGGTCCCTATGGAGTCTCCGCGCCGGCTTCACAGCTGCCGTATCACTATCCCTTCCGACCTCAATGTGGAGGACAGGATGCTTTCTGCTGTCACTGCAAAGGTCATTGAGAGGGAGGTTATACGCCAGCTTTCCCTTCACGGTATTCTGGCTGAGTCAAATACGAGGTATTACAGATTTCCGGAGGAGGTTCTTACCATAGAGTTCAATTTCAGTACATATCAGGAAGCGGATGATCTTGAGCAGCTTTTCGCGGATATCGTGGTGGAGTTGGCGGATCGGGGTGTCTCGGCTAACGAGGTGGATGCGGTGCGACGCAATATGCTGCTGAAAGATGCCCTTAGAGAGTCGAGGGACTATAGTTTCTGGCAAAATGTCATGAGCAGCCGGTATGTGGACAGAAAGGATTTCTATACCAGAAGAAAGACCGCGCTTGAAGCACTCACGGCCGATGATGTGAACGGGTATCTTGAGACGGTTCTGGATGAAGGACGGATATCCCTGCTTTCTGTGGTCCCTGAGAATACAGTTGATGGATATGGAAACAATGTTGATAATAGATGACAAGATAATATCTTCCGAGATATTCACCGAGTGTTTTGTCTGTGATTATGGGGTTTGCGGCGGTGCGTGCTGCGTCATAGGGGACAGCGGTGCTCCGATGGAGGAGAGCGAGCCGGAGCGCATTGAGGCCAATTACAGTAAGTTCTCTCCGCTGATGTCTCCTGAGGGCAGGGCCGTGGTGGCTGAGAAAGGTTTTTTCGAGATAGATTCCGACGGGGACATGGTCACTCCGTTGGTGCCGGGCCGGGAGGAATGCGCTTATGCGTCCTGTGATACGGAGGGTAACTGGTTCTGCACTATAGAGAGGTCCTGGTGCAGGGGCGGCTCGGACTTTGTCAAGCCGATCTCCTGCCGTCTGTATCCGATACGGGTCTCCCGGCTTTCCAACGGCATGACCGCACTCAATCTGCACCGCTGGAATATATGCGCCTGTGCTTTCGCCAAGGGCAAAAAGGAAGGCATCCCGGTCTTCCGCTTCCTGCAGAAGCCCTTGACGGATGCCTTCGGAGAAGACTTCTATGCGGCCCTTGAAGCTGCCTACACAGGAACATTTTCCCATGGACATGAAAAGGCGCACCGTAGATGATGCGGAAATGCTGTACTCCCGTTGGAGCTGGATATCGCATCCGGTTTAGAATGCCCAGAAGCCGATAGTGAAGCCCAACATGAGTTTCTGGGTCATGTCCCGGTTATATGGTCCTATATAGCGGATATTGAGACCGAGATAGGCATTGTAGACGCCTAAGTGCTTGGTTCCGAATTTCAGGCTCAGGTCGGCATAACCGAAGCGGTAGGGGGTCTTGAGGTAGGTGGAACCTCCTGAAGCGTTGAGTTCCAGACGATAATGGTCGCTTTTGCGGAGCAGGTCGTAACCGAGGTTGAGACCGATGGTGCCAGTGCTCATGTAGGTGCCGTCGGAGTCCCCGTATGTGCCGGAACCATTATTCATCCCGATGTTGAATTCTATCGGCAGTCTGAGGGAAAGACCGTTGCGGAAAGTGCAGCCGGGAGCCACGGCCAAGTCTAAAGTTGCGAATGTCGGATATGCCAGCATATCAGCGCCCATTCGGGTCTCGAAGAAATATGAATACCATGCTTTCGGTTTTATGTGGGTTGTGGTGTCTTTAATATGTCCGGTGGTGACGGTGACCGTATCGTCATTTATGACCGTAGTGGTGATGTTCTGGGCCAGGGCATTGAATGCAGTGCCGGTCAGGAGCAGCAGGGTCGCTGCAGTGATAAATGCTGTTCTTTTCATACAAGTGAATCAAGTGAATTTTGATTATTGTTTATAAGGTAAAAGTCTTGAGTAAGTGCGGTGTGTTCCGCGCTTCGGTGTCCGTCCGGGCCGGTCAGCGTGAGGGTGTCCTCTGCGGGAGACGGGACGGGCTGCTTGCCGAATGATGCCAAAATGCGCCGGGGACGCGGGGATGGCTTTGAATAGACCCTGGTGAGCCGGTGTAGGTAAAGCCTGCTTCTGTCCGCCAGCCGCAATATGGATTTCTCGGACTCGGAGGGAACGATCAGACTAAAGACCCCCGAGTCAGTAAGCAGGCCGGCGGAGAGCAGCAGCAATTCGTCGTGTGGAAGGCCGCCTGTATGTCTGGCGGTAGAGCGGCGGCTGTCCGGATTGGTCAGTGTATTGTCGTAAAACGGTGGGTTGGATACTATCAGATCGAAGCGTTCAGCGGCGGTGACAGTGTCACGGCAGAAATCCTGCAGCGCTGTCCGGACTGCCTTGAGCCGGTCGGCCCAAGGAGAACCAGTGAAGTTCTCCTTGGCCTGCATGGCGGCGTCCTTGTCGCAGTCGATGCCGGTAATGCTGGCCTGGGGAAACCTCTGGGCAAGCATCAGGGCTATCAGACCGCTTCCGGTGCCGATGTCAAGAATGTTCCGGGGGGGATTTTCCTGTGTCTTCCCAAGACGTTCCTGACCGGCCCACGCACCCAACAGGACTCCGTCCGTGCCCACTTTCATGGCGCAGCGGTCGTGCCATACGGTGAACTGCCTGAATCTGAAGTACGGTGTTCCCATCACATCACTCCTCCCGTACCTTGCTGTCCGGTGCTGATGCCGGAGGAGCCGCCTACACGGGATGACTCCTCGAAGCTGCCGACATTGCGCCTGCGTGTGTTGGTCGCGGTGCCGAAACGCCAGCTGAAGGAAAGTGTGACTTTCTGTATGTTCATGCGCTGGTGGATGCTGTAGGTCTCCACGTCACCCGTGTACGATGTGATGTCGCTCCTGAACGACCGGAGGATGTCCTGGACGTTGAGGGCTATGGTGCCCCGGCCGTCCCACAGGTTTTTCTTGATGCCTCCGAAAAGCATGTACATCGGGCGGATGTTCATGTATCCTATGGTCATGTTGCCGGAGCCGAATCCTCCGACTTCGATTTTCCACTCTTTGGGCAGCAGGAATGTAAGGTTGCCGTAGAAACTTTGCAGGAACGAGCCTTCGTCATAGTTGCCTTCCGTGCTGGTGTTGCCGTTGTAGGCGGCGAAATAGTTGGCCGAGAAGTTCAGCCATTTGGTAATGGGAAGTTCGGATACTGACAGGGCCGCTCCGGCTATTTCCTGGGTCCCGAAGTTCTCCCAGATCAGACGCTGTTCGCCGTTGTCGGGATTGACTTCCGGGTGCTGCATGATGAGGTTGGAGTTGTGCTGGTACATCAGGCTCAAGTTGAGGTGCTGGCCGTAGCCTACGGTCAGGGATACCTGGTCGGAGAACTGAGGGTCAAGATTGGGGTCTCCTTCCGTATATGCATTTGCGGACATATAGGTGCGGAATGGGTTGAGCTGACTGTATCCGGGTCTGCTGATACGGCGGGTGTATGAGGCTGCCAGTCTCCATTTCTGAGTAGGCATATAGCTTACAAAGGCAGTGGGGAAGAGGTTGAAATAGCTCTTGACGCTTTGCTTTCCGGCACTGCGCCAGTCTCCTCTGGCGTATGTGTATTCGCCGCGCAGGCCTATCTTGACGGACCATTTCTGGCCGAAGCTCTTGGCGGCGGAGATGTAGGCTGCCGCTATCTGCTCGTCGTAGAGGAAGATGTTGGACAGGCTGTCGCTGTAGTTCCAGGCATTGTTGAAGAAATCGTCGCGGACAGAGTTGTTGTCGGTGACTGTACGGGACCATTTGAGTCCGGCTTCAAGCAGGCCGGTCTGCCAGAATACCTGCTGATAGTCGGCTTTGGCGGACCATATCTGTAGTTTCTGGGCGGCGTTCTGCCGGAATATGTTGGAATCGAGTTGGACCAGTGTCTGAAGGCCGGGGACGGGTATGTCGCTTTGGCGGCTGGCATTGAGGATGTCGAAATATGAGTAGTCGGCGTTGACTGTCAGCTCCTGGGCCTTGGTCTTGTCGAATGTGTGGGTGTAGTTGAGGTTGGCGGAGATGCCATTGAAACGGTCGGAGTTGTCTATGCTGCTTTCCAGCCGGCCCAGCAGCTCTTCACCGAGCAGGTGCTCCGTGAAGTTGTCGCCGTATGTGTCTGTGCCGCTGTTGCGGAACGTGCCGTTGACTATTGCCCCCAATATATTGTTGTCGTTGATGTACCAGTCGTTGCCGATGCGGAACATCTGGTCCAGGCTTTGATTGAGCAGATTGGACCTGCTGGACATGGCGATGGAGTTGTTCTCTCCGTAAAGGGATCTGGAGTCCAGAATTATGTCCATGTCGTCATAGCGGGCGCTGTAGGTAAGGAATGTGTTGGTTTTCTTTCCCCGGTAGCTCAGATTGACCGAGCCGTCCGCGGCCTGGTTGTACCTGTCGAAGTACATGCCGCCGTATCCGAGATTGACGGAGCCGTTGAGTCCCTGGGTGAAATTCTTCTTGGTGATGATGTTTATGATACCTCCGCCGCCGGCTGCATCATATTTTGAGGAAGGGTGGGCCATGATCTCTATTCGGTCTATAGTGGTACCGTCGGTGGACTGCAGCAGAACTTCCAGTTCCTTGCCGGACAGATTCGAGGGCCTGCCGTCGATCCATACGGCTACGCTCGAGCCGTTGAGCTTGACATTGCCGTCGAAGTCAATGGTGACGCCCGGCGCCTTACGCAGCAGGTCCGTGCCGTTGCTGCCTTCGGTGGAGACCGCGTCCGAGACATTCATGACTATCTTGTCCAGCTTCTGCTCGATGACGGGTCTTCGGGCCGTGATGACCGTCTCCTTAAGCATCTCGGCATCGGGTTCGAGCTGTATCGTGCCGAGTTCCCATCCGTCATCGGGCATGATGGTCATTATTACGTTGTTGTATCCTATTAAAGAGATGATGAGTCTGTACTCGGCATTGGCAATGTTCTCAATCCTGAACCGTCCGGCAGAGTCGGTGGTCGCTCCGTTGACGTATGTGCTGTCAGGAGTGAGCAGCGCAGCCGTAGCGAATTCGACAGGCATGAGAGTGCTGTTGTCCACTACAGTTCCTGATAGTGTGCGTGTATTACCTTCTTGGTCGGGTGCTGGCATGGCGGCGAAGGATGCTGTACATGACAGTATCGCTGCCGTGATTAGGGAGATTATGGTTCTTCTCATGGACGGTCTGTGTTTTCTGTAGTTTCATTGTCTTTGTTTTCGGAGGACTGGATGTATTTGGCGTACAGTTTCTGTATGTCTTCCAGTGTTATGCCCAGGACTGACATCTTGTGGAATACCTCGTTGAGGTCTCCTGTGATGAAACTGTCGCGTTGTCTGTCGCGTATGATGTTTCTGGCGCCAGGGCTTACAAAGTATCCGATCCCTCTTTTGTTATGGATGATACCTCCGGAAGACAGTTCGTCATAGGAACGGGCTACTGTATTCGGGTTGACCTCGAGTGACACTCCGCATTCCCTTACGGATGGGATACGGGAGCCTTCCGGCCATGTACCTGTCAGTATCCGTTCGCAAATGGCGTCGGCTATCTGCAGGTATATAGGTTTGTGCTGGTCAAATTCCATGGTGTGTGATTTAATACTGTATCTTACGTATTCTAAGGTATGTTAGGATCCAGAAAATGACAGGGAGAACATAGGTGCTGACAAATGTGGAAGTGATCATAAAGTTCTCCATCAACTGTTTGAGCCGTTCAGGATCGTTGAATATCGCCAGATCTGACTCGTTGAAGCACCACGTTACGAATATGACTGTACATATGGAGATCAGGAACAGGAGTGTGAGGAGCAGACCGATGGTCTTTCCTATCTTGTTTCTGCGGAATACCATGTTGAGCAGTACGAACAGGCTTTGACTCAGTGCAATGCTTATTAAGGGGCTTGTGCAGTACGGGACGAGTCTCATGTCTATCCAGTCGGAGAAGTTGCTGTTGGCGGCTGATGATATGATATGGGTTTTGGACATGACTCCGTGCAGGTACGTTTCGCCTGAGAATAAGTATCTCCATAGATGGCCTCTGTAGCCTGTTTCAAATGGCATGACTGTAAGCAGGGAGTCGAAGGATATGCATATGACTGAGATTGTGATCGGGAAGACAAGTGATGTTACTACAATCATGCTGATAGTCTTCTCTATTGTGGAGGCCGGGACTGTGGCGTAGAAAATGCCTTCCATCCTGCGGTTCTCGTTCTTGTATATTACAAAAGGTGCGATATAGCAGGCAAAAGACAGGATTATAAAAGTCGATATGGCACGTGTGGAAGATTCCCTTATCTCATCGTTCCATAGTGTGAGTCCCCAGCTTGACAACTGTACCGCCAGGAGGATAATGATGATTCCCAGCATAATCCGGTACTTTTCAATCAGTTCCTTGTATATGAGGCGGCCAAGCCGCTTTATGTTGAAAGTCTCGTTCATGGTATTGTTTTTTATGGATTACTTGTTGTCGAATAGTTTTTTGAATGTTTCCTTGTTTCTGAGTGTGGCATTGAACAGTGCTTCTAAGTTGACTCTTGAGGGAAGGCCGTCTCTGTTCGGGATTACCTGGTAGTATCCGTTGAGGCTTCCCTCGCTCCAGTATGCATCCGGGTCGGCTTTCGCGCTCATGGTGAAATACAGATGCTCGCTTATCTGCTCTATACTGGCGTTAAGGATAAGTCCGCTCCTGTCGAGTATGATGATAGGGTCTATCAGATTCTCCAGATCGCGCACCTGGTGGGTCGATATCACTAAGGTCCTGTCATCGGACACGCATTCGGAGATCACTCTCCTGAGTATGGTCTTGGACGGTATGTCCAGTCCGTTGCTTGGCTCGTCCATGAGCAGCAGCCTCGTGTTGAGCGATATGGCGAAAGATATCAGGGCTTTCTTCTGCTGCCCGTGCGAGAGCTTGTCGAAACGGATCTCAGGGTCCACGTCGAAAGTCTTGCACAGTCTCTGGAACTGCGCCGGGTCATAGGACGGGTAGAGCAGGGAGTTGCTTCTTGCGAATGTTTCTACCTTTATTGGCGGGGCGATGAATATCTCTGGAACGTAGTACAGGTCTTTCAAGGTCTCAGGGTTTCTGGAAGATGACTTGTGGCCCAGAACAGTGCAATTGCCGGACTTGGGCCTCAGAAGTCCGCATATCATGCGCAGGAGAGTTGTTTTTCCGACTCCGTTCTCACCAAGCAGTCCATATGTTTTCCCTGCTTCGAGATCAAGTGTCAGATTCTCGAACACTACGTGTTTTCCGTAATTGAACATCAGGTTCTCAATCCTTACGGTGGATTCGTTCTCTTTCATGGCAGTTGTATTTGAATAGAGTTACTATATTAGCTTTTTAGTGTATTAGTTTAGTAGTACACTGCAAAAGTAGACAAAAAAATTATAACCGCAAATTTTTTTACGGTTATAATTGAATTTACACCTTTACACCTCTTGTACGTGGTATCTACCGGCAATCGAGCATCATCCCATGTCCTCGTCCGGCTTTGCCTGAAGTATTTCTACTGCTTTGTCGTAATTTTCGTCGTCAACCACTACTTCTATGGAGATGAGGTCAGTGTTTGCCACTCCGGTTATCAGTGGCAGGTTCTCGTTCAGAATGAATGCGGCTACGCCGTTTTCCTCCAGGACACCTTTGCAGATGTTTGCGGAAATGGCGTTGTCAAATTTACGAACGACTTTCATGGCTTTTTATGTTTAGTTGTTAATGTCGTCAGTGTTTCCCGACTGGCTGCTGAAGTCATATGGATCATCGTTGGTTCCGGCCTTGTCCTTGTTGAGAGCATAAGTGATGTGACTGGAAAGACGCAGTATGTCCTTGCGGTTGCCGCTCAGGATCAGCGGGGCCTCGCCCTTTGTAATGGTTACGGCATCCTCGTAGGCTCTCATGAAGCGGATGAACTTGTTTTTAAGTCTGAAAGTGAGCATTTCTCCGTCCTCGTCAGTCTTTTCGTATCCGGAATTCTCGAATTCCTTGATTATGGTGTCTCTGTGGTCTTCGAAGTCACCTTCTATCATCACCTCTTTCTTTACGAATACCAGTCCGGGATAGACTGCGGCTATCAATGCGAACAGTGCCAGCATCTGCCAGAATGCTCCGTCCTTGAACAAGCCTCCTTCACTCATCGGCAGAAATACCTGTCTGAACTCTGCGCCAGGTGTGATGAGTACCACTCCGCAGATCACGAGGGAGACGATAATCAGGAAAACGAAAAAGTATTTAATCGACCTTACTGCTCTTTTTGCTTTGGAATTCATGTCTTATGTATTGCTTTTTGATTAAATTTGCCACAAATATACGAAATCATACAGTTTGACCTTATAGAAATTTTAAAATCGGAAAAATAATGGAAGACAACAACAGACAGGCCGGAAGCAGCAATGTGGACGACGGCCGCAAAGAAGGAGGAGATGCCAACAAAGGACTTAAGATCACAGTGACGGTGCTGGCCGTGGTTGCGGTTGTACTGGCTCTGGTTTTCGCCTATGTATGGTATGACAGGCAGCAGATGATCAATGATCTGACAATAGACAAGGAGAATCTGACCAATGAGTTGATAGAACTGCAGGGAGAGTACTCTCAGTTGTCCACGGACAATGACAGTCTCAACCTCCAGCTGGACCGCGAGCGTGAGAAGGTGAGTCAGCTGCTCGACCGTATCCAGAAGACCGATGCGGCCAACCGCAGCAAGATCCGTCAGTACGAGAAGGAGCTCGGGACTCTCCGTTCCATCATGAAGCATTATATTTTTCAGATCGATTCCTTGAACACATTGAATATCGCCCTGCGCAAGGATGCCGAGCTGGCACGTCAGGAAGCCAGGGAATCTCATGAGCGTTATCAGGAACTCAGCAGGACTACGGACGAGTATGCCAAGCTTGTGGCACAGGGATCGGAGATCAAGGGCCGGGGTGTCAATATCATAGGCATAAATGCGTCAAACAAGGAGACGGACCGCAGCAGCAGGATAAAGAAACTCAGGACCTGCCTGTCGCTGGTCGAGAACTCTATCGCCACCAAAGGCCCCATGAGAGTGTATGTCAGAATAAAAGGACCGGACGGAATACTTCTTACATCAGACCAGCAGCGCATATTCGAGGTGGACGGTGAGCAGCTCGTATATACCGAATCCCGTGAGGTGGACTATCAGGGGGATGAGGTTGAGGTATGTATATATTACTCTCAGGAACAGAAATTTGTCAAGGGCGTGTATACCGTCGAGGTCTACACCTCATCCGGCCTGCTCGGCACCGGTGATGTTCTTCTCCGCTAATCCATTGACGGAATGATCTATATCCATTTCCCGTTCTGCCGGTCGTTCTGCACTTACTGTGACTTCTATTCGGTTAGGGAAAGGGGTAGGATGAAGCAATACAAGGAAGCCCTTCTGCGCGAGATTGATGCGCGGAGGGCTTTTCTTATGTGTTGTACTGAGCCGGCAACTCTTTACATCGGTGGAGGAACGCCATCGTTGTGCCCGGTGGAGTGGCTGTCGGAGGTTGTATCCGCTCTCCGTGCAGCAGTAGGGGAATTCGAGGAGTTGACAGTGGAGGTCAATCCGGATGATGTGACGCGGGAATATGCGCTCGGACTGCGCGGTATTGGAGTCAATCGGGTGAGCATGGGGGTACAGTCGTTCTCGGACACGAGTCTGATGTGGATGGCGCGCAGACATAGCGCCTCCAGGGCCTGCGAGGCTTATAAAGTGCTGCGGGAGGCCGGCTTCGACAATGTGTCGCTCGATCTGATCTTCGGCTATGACCCGGTGCGGTGGGGCTCGTCTCCTACAGCCGCTGATGTCCTGATGCGGCTCTGGAGGGAGGATCTGGAGGAGATGCTGCGTCTTCGTCCTGAGCATATCTCGGCCTATCAGATGGGTATCGAGGAAGGCAGTGTATTGGGCGAGAAAGCATTGGCCGGACTGTATCACGAGCCTGCCGATGAGATCTGCGCCGCGCAGTATGCATTGCTTCAAAAGTTGCTGTCAGAGGCAGGCTACGAGCAGTATGAGGTGTCCAATTTCGCTTTGCCGGGCCGCCGGGCATTGCACAACAGCGGCTATTGGGAACGTTTGCCGTATATCGGTCTCGGTCCTGGATCTCACTCATTTGACGGAGACCGCCTTCGGAGTTGGAACGTTCCCGATGTGGATATCTATGTCAGGTACTGGCTTCCGGATGCTCTACAGAAGGCGGAGCATCGTGGTTCTGCTGCTGAGGCCGGTGATTGTGCCTCTGGCATTCATGCAGTCTCCGGTTGCGAGACACTTACGGACGAGGATGTACTGGTGGAGAAAGTGATGCTGGGTCTGCGCAGGACGTCGGGTCTGCTGCTTTCGGATGTTCCTGAATTGAATCATGAGACGGTAGGCCGCTTGGTCTTCTCCGGCTCTCTCGTCGAGGATGCCGGCCGTATCCGCATCCCGCCCTCAAAGCTTTTCATCAGCGACACCATCATCCGCACCCTCCTTCCTGAGTGATTCAGCGGAAGAAGAGTTCGAAGCGGGTGATGCGGTCGGGACCGGTGGCAAGGTTGAAACGGATGCCTGAACGGGTGAGAATCTCGTGGATGACCGCCAGACCGATGCCCTTGCCGTCCGGCTTTGTGGAGAAGAACGGAGTGAAGAGATTGCGGGCGACCTCTTCCGGTATGGGAGTCCCGTTGTCTGCAATGCACCAGTAGCCAGGTTTGGATGTAATGGTAATCCGGCAGTCTGAGGAGTCTGGCGGGAATGCCTCGACAGCGTTCTTGACGATGTTGGTGAGGACCTGTTCCATCAGTACGGGGTCGATGCTCACTTCTCCGGCGTTGTCGTCCAGGTCCAGTATCTGTGCGATCTGCCGCCGGCCTTTCAGGCTCTCGAGGAAGGGGGCTGTCCTGCGCAGGAATGTGTTTGCCTCCACCGGACGGCATACCGGGTCGGGAATGCGTGCCATGGAGGCGTACTCGGTGATGAACCGGCTCATGCGGTCTATGCGCGACAGCAGTATCGACAGCATGGAGGCGGTGTCCTCGTCTCCGGAGCCGGCACTGCTCTGCTCCATGGCTCCGAGAGCAGAAGTCAGTCCTGCCATGGTGTTGTTCACTTCGTGGGAGATGATGCGGATGACTTTCCGGTAGCCTCTTTTCTCAGCTTCGTACAGCTCTTCTGTCAGCGGCTCCACCATATAGAACGGATGCGGAAATCCTCTGTCCATGAATGACGAACAGGTGCAGCGGTAGATGTGCAGCGGGTCTGTCTGGAGAATCCTGCCGCTGTCCGGTTCCACTGAGGCCATGAGCTGCAGCAGGGGCAGTCCGCTCCCATCCAATGCGAGACCTTTGTATTCTCCTATGTCAGTAAGGTTGAGGAAGCGGCACATGGCCGGATTGGCGGAGGATATTTTCCCGTCGATATCCATGATCAGCACGCCCATCGGGGATGCAGCGATGAGGAGCTCCAGAAAATGATTCTGCTCCTGGGCCCGCACTTCCTCTTCGTGAAGCTGGTGGCTCATCCGGTTGAACAGCTCTATGATCCGGTCTGCATCCGCTTGCCCTACCTGACGCAGTCTGGTGGAGAAATCCTGCTCTTTAAGCAGGTCGATGCCTTCCGAGAGAGTGCCTAACGGTTTGACGGTCTTGCGGTACAGTATGACCAGAAGCAGTATGACGGCTATGGCGCAGAGCTGGATGGCCAGATACGTCCAGCTCCGGTGCTCCGGCGGGAGTACCAGTACGAGAACGGCCGTCCCCACTGTCAGTACGAGTATGGATACGGCTATCAGCCTGAAATATCCCCGTGCGCCCATATCTGTGTTAAAGTTCTATTTTGTATTTCTCCAAACGGCGGTATAGAGAGGCCCGTGTGATGCCTAAGGATGCGGCGGCACGGGTCACGTTGCCGTTGCAGTCGGACAAGGCCCTGCGGATGCGTTCTTTCTCCATCTCCTCCAGCGTGAGATTCCCGGAGGTGCGTACCGGCGGCTCGGGCGCGTTCCCCATGCAACGGGTGATGCCGTCCTTGCCGATAGTCCCGCCGGGGGCCATGATGAGCGCTCTCTCGACCACATTTTTCAGCTCCCGTATATTGCCAGGCCACGGCAGCCGGCTCAGATACTCCACAGCTTCCGGGGAAAATTCCGCCCGGGAGGGCACTTCTTTGGCGAAATGTCTTACCAACAGGGGTATGTCTTCCCTGCGCTCCCTGAGCGGCGGCAGGTGTATGGGGATGAGGTTCAGGCGGTAGTATAGATCCTCGCGGAAGAGGCCCTGGCTCACCATGTCGGGCAGGCTGCGGTTGGTGGCGGAGATGACCCTGACATCGGTCTTGCGGGGCAGGCTCTCTCCGAGCGGCTCGTATGTGCGGTCCTGGAGCACGCGGAGCAATTTGACCTGACAGACAGGCTCCAGCTCTCCGATTTCGTCAAGGAATATAGAACCCTTGTCGGCCAGTTCGAAGCGGCCCTTGCGGTCAGTCCACGCATCGGTGAAGGCTCCCTTCTTGTGTCCGAACATCTCGCTGTCGAATAGACTGGAGCTGAGGCCTCCGAGATTGACCTTGACGAACGGGCCGGAGTGCCTTGGAGAGTTGAGGTGTATGGCCTCGGCGATAAGCTCCTTGCCCGTGCCGCTTTCCCCGGTTATGAGCACTGACGCTCCCGTGGGGGCCACTCGCAGCACGGCGTCCAGCACCTCCCGCATCATCGGACTGCGGCCTATGATCCGGTCGAAGCCCCTGCCCGTCTCCGGAGTCTGTTCCGCCTGCGCCGAGCCTAAGTGCAGGGCCGTGCCTATACGCTCCATCAGGGCCGTATTGTCCCAAGGCTTTGTGATGAAATCGAAGGCTCCCAACCTCATGCCCTCCACTGCCAGGGAGATGCTGCCCCAGGCTGTCATGAGTATGACAGGAGTGGACGGGGCGAGAATCCTTACCTTCCGCAGAAGCTCCAGACCTTCCTCTCCGGTTGTGGACAGGGAGTAGTTCATGTCCATGAGAATCAGTTCCGGCTCCTGCCGGCGCACAGCCTCGACGGCCTCCTTGGGTCCGGATACCGCCATGGCCGTCAGCCCGGTCCTGCCCAGCAGGAATTTCAGGGACGCCCTTATCGCATCATCATCATCTACAATCAGTATCATATTTTTACAGTTTCAATAAATTAACGGGCGCGGCACATATTCACCGCCCTCTCTTGGTGTAAAAATAGAAAATCCTGTGATTTTCAGTATAAAATTCCTGAAATTTTCAATAAAAGTGCTCAAAATGTCCGACAGCAGCCCCGCCTGTGTCCGCTCCACTGTGTACAAAAACGGACAAGTGTCCGCTTCCGAACATCTGCAATTGTGTGTAAGGTGTTGATAATGTATTTGTTAAAATACGGGCACGGGGATTGCTGTCCATATTGGCAAACTTATACGATATGAGAATAGGTCTATATTTCAAGCAGGCGTGGTACAATATACGGTTCAACCGGGTGTATAGTACGGTGTTCGTCATCGGGACGGCTCTGTCGCTGTCGCTGGTCATGGCCTTCCTGACGGTTCTGTCGTCGAGGGTAGTCAATACCGTGCCGGAAACGCACAGGGACAGGATGATGGTTCTCAGATCGGTTGTGGAGATTACTGAGCAGACGTACTTTCAGAGCGGAGTCACCCCTGAGTTCGCAGAGCAGTTCATGGCGGGGGGTGTGCCTGGAGTGGAGGTCTGGTCTGTGGCATGTCCCGGAGGTTTTGTGGTGCTGGAGAGCGGGGAAGAGGAGATGACGAAGGTGTACGGAAAATATGTGGATCTGGATTTCTGGAAGGTGTTCGACTACGATTTCATTGAGGGACGGGCGATATCGCATAACGGGATGATGCCCAATACTGCCGAGACCGTGATATCGGAGTCCACGGCGCGGAGTCTGTTCGGCCGGACGGATGCGGTAGGCGAGACGGTTTACTTTGGCGGGTACGCAATGACAGTATGCGGAGTCGTAAGGGATGTACCGATGAGTGCTGCCACGGCTTTTGCCGGGGTATGGCTGCCTCAGAGCCTGAGCGAGGACAGCGGCTTCTCTCCGAGCGGACTTCTTGGAATGGGTACGCTGCTGATTTTAGCTGAGGACAGATCGGATTTCGGCATTATCAAGGAGGAGATAACCGGCAGAGTGAGCCGGTATGCGGAGGCAAATGATATAACGATGGAACTGAAGTCGTTCGACTCCTACCGCAAGTCGCTGTTCGCCTGGAGCGAGCTGAGTTCGGCGGCATATACGTGGCTGGGCATAGGAGTGGTGCTGATTATCCTTATAGTGCCTCTGCTCAATCTCTCGGGCATGGTGGGCTCCCGCATGGAGGCTCGTCTGACCGAGTTCGGCACCCGCAAGTCGTTCGGGGCCGGTCCCCGATCCATCATAGCCCAGATAGCGGGGGAGAACCTGCTGATGACCATTATCGGCGGAGTTGTGGGCCTGCTGGCCGCATGGCTGATCATCGCTCTGTTCTCGCGTCAGCTCAACTCACTGGTGCCAGGCAGTTTCATGGACAATATATCGCAGATGGGAGAGATTCCCGATTCGGGATTCTTCGACTTCAGGGATTTCTTCAAACTCTGGCTGTACCTGGCTCTGCTGGGAATCATCTTGGTACTCAACCTTGTATCGGCCCTGATACCTGCCGCCAAGGTTATCCGGCGCCCCATCACCGAATCGTTGAACTATAAAAAATGACAGATATGCTCAAACAGATATTTAAACAGCTGTGGTTCTACCGCAGGAGCAACTCCTGGCTTTTCATCGAGTTGGTGATCATAATCGCTGTCTCATGGTTCCTTGTCCATCAGACCTGGACTCCCCGCTACCGCATCGATGCCGTGCCGGACGGGATGAAGTCAGAAGGCGTGTACGTTGTATCGTTCGACCTGCTTCAGTCCGGCCATAGGGATTACGACCCGCAGGCTGACGGCGAGGAGGCGTGGTCACGGGATTTCGGACGCATTATGGACCGGATCAAGAGTATGCCGGAAGTACTGTGCGCGGCGCCCATAACGGATTCCAACCCTGGACTGGGCCCTATATCCGCAGGAGGTCTCGAGCTTGACAGTGTGACATACATTACTCTGCAGGCAATTGAAAGGGCTATGGGCCCGGATGATTTCGATGTGTTCGGCTATGAGGTAGTATGGCCCGAGAACGGCAGGATAGATGATTCCCGGCCCATGTCCATTATTATCACTGAGGATCTCGCCGAGTACGTCTTTCCGGGCGTGAATCCGATAGGCAGGAACCTCGAGTCGGCCTGTGCCGAGCCGGATATGGAGTACGGCTGGACAAATCCGATCGTGGGAGTAATCCGCAGTATCAGGCCCGACGGCTGTTCGGACAATGTTCCGGCAGTATTCATGAACATTCCCGACCTTGCCGCCTATGCCGCGGAAGATATATGCTGTGCTTTCCGTCTCAAGCCAGATGTGGACGCTGAGGAATTTGTCGGGAAGGCAGCCGTAGAGTGGAGAAAGGCCCTCCGTTTCGGAAATTACCGGGTCAGCGACGTGTTCAGTTATCGGGAGCGCATCGACAGCTATGTGCAGCTGGAGGTATTGGACAACAATTTTATCTGGAATACCGTTTTCATTTTCTTGATGATCAATGTCCTGCTGGCAGTAGCATCGACAGGCTGGCTCCGGTTGGAGGAGCGGCGCGGTGAGATTGGGGTCCGCCGGGCCATGGGCGGCTCTCCCCGAGGCATTCTCCTGCACTATATGGGTGAGGTCTGGATCATATTCGCATCGGCAGCTGTCCTCGGAATACTGATAACGTTCAATGTCCTGCTTGTCGGCAATATAGGCATTACCGCTCCGCATAGTTTTACAGGTGAATTGCCTCTCAACGCCGCAGACTTTCCCCTGCTCTTCGATCCTGTGGCGCACTTCCTTGCGGTGGAGGGGATTGTCTTGGGAGCCATGCTGCTGGCTGTGACCGTGGCAATCATCATTCCCGCAGCCGGCGCGCTCCGCCGACCGCCCGTCGAGGCCCTTAGAGACGAATAGCCGTAAAGAGAAAGCAGCATGATCCGCGATTCCATTGTCCGCGAGCTGCAGTCTTAAGGAATGTGCAGTGTGTGATTTCAGTCTTTCAGGCATCCCAGGGGGACAACATAGACACCATCATTGCGTCGGTAGGCAAATTCTCCGCCTGTCAGGACCATTAGGAAAGATGCCGAGTTTTACCTCAACCGCTGCCCATTTTCCATTGTCCAGGCTTATTATGAGGTCTGCCTCAAGATTGTTGTTATCGTGGTAGTGCCTTATACTGCCGCGTAGAGTTTCTGAATATACTTTAAGGTCGCGGGTACATAGGGATTCGAAAAGGAAACCAAAATAATTGAAATCCTCGATGATTGCCTCCGGGCTTGCTCCCAATGCGGCGACAGCGATGGACGGGTCTGTGAACTGACGTTTGACGGATGTCCGGATGCCTGTCTTCGACCGCAGTGAAGGCTGCCAGGCTTTTATGTCCTCTATGACAAACAATTTACGCAGTGCTCTCAAATAAATTCCGAGAGTTTTGTCTGTCATGGATACATCGTTGGCTTTTACGTCTGCTATGATGGTTCTGTCAGTTGTCATGGTGGATATGTTGCGGGCAAGTGACCTCATAATACTCCGGACCCTGTCAGGATCTTTTTGAGACTTGTCTACTGTCGAAGCATCTCTTTCGGCTATAGCATCGTCTCTCTCCATGTCTAAGGCTGCCGGCCAGCCTCCGCGGCAGATGACATAGGCGATATCCTCTACGGAAAGGCTGCTGGCAGCCCCGATTTCGGTATTTCCTTCAAATAAACTTTTCAATGAAACCGTGCCGTTGGATTCTCCACTTTCAAACAGGCTCATGGGGCGCATTCTGAGACGGGATATTCTGCCTGTCCCTGTGTGCTCTACCTCGTCCTCATCGGCCGTCACGCTGCCGGTAAGAATGAACTGCCCTTTTACAGGACTTTGGTCTACAGCGTATCTTACTGCGTCCCAAAGAACTGCCGCTGTCTGCCATTCGTCAATAAGCCTCGGTCTGTCTCCTCGCAGAAGCAGGGATGGGGCTGTTTGTGCCAGTTTCAGGTAGGACGCTTTTTTGTCAGGGTCCTGCATGTATATTACACTTTCAGCGGCATTCAAAGCTGTCCATGTTTTACCGCACCATTTGGGCCCGGTTATCAGTACGGCACCGCTCGTTCTCAATTTTTTTTGTAAGAGCGCATCACAGACTCTAAATTTAAGTGCAAAAATAGTGTATTCCGAACTTTTCAGTAGTTTTATTCCGAACTTTTCTGGCGGGGTGTCCGAAAACGGACATGTGTTCGCTTCCGTGCATTTGCTAAGGTGGATAATGCATTGAAAATTAGCGTATTAATGTTGTGGCACGGCGGTTGTTGATGCCTGAGCGGACGGGATGCGTACAGCCTGTCGATGACCTTGGATATGAATGATTTTTTAAAGTTAATATAGTTGAAAGGCTGTCCCTCCTCCTTCCTTATCCGGCAAGGAGGAGGATTGGACAGAAAGGATTGTAAAAAGAAACAAACAGCATAATAGCGATGGACAGGAAACTTACTACAAAGGAGAAATGGCAGGACCGCCGCAAGGTCATCATCCGCTGGAGCGCGGGAGTGGCGGCCGCGGTGCTGGCAGTGGTGCTTTTGGCTGTGCTGATACAGCCGTCGGTGCGTGAGAGCAGCCTGAAATTGGCGGCGGCGGACGTAGGCTCTATAAATTTTGCCGTATCGGCTACGGGCAAGGTCGTGCCCGGCTATGAGGAGACCATCAACGCTCCGATATCGTCCCGGGTGCTGGAGGTCTTCAAGCGTGCGGGAGATGTGGTGCAGGCAGGAGAACCGCTTCTGAAACTGGACCTTGCAGCAGCGCAGGCCGAATACGACAAACTGGAGGACGAGGAGCAGATGAAGATCCTGAGACTTGACCAGATGCGGATTTCTAACCGCAATCAGCTTTCAGAGATGGAGATGAGGATAAAGATCCAGGAGATGGAACTGGACCGGAAAGAAGCCGCCTTACGCAATGAGCGGTATCTGGATTCTCTGGGAGCAGGCACTCCCGATAAGGTCAGGGAGGCGGAGCTGGCCTATACGGTGGCCAGTATGGAACTGGATGAGAACCGGCAGAAACTGGAAAACCAGAGGGAGTTGTCAGCAGCCGACGAGGCGGTGGCAGAACTGGAGCTTTCCATTTTCCGCAAGAACATGGAACAGAGCCGCCGCCGGCTTTACGACGCCGGTATCAGGGCTCCGTATGCGGCTACCCTGACTTATATCGCGGATGAGATAGGCGCCCAGGTCTCCGAGGGCAGCAAGATAGCCATGCTGGCCGATCTGACCCGCTTCAAGGTGGAGGGCGAGCTGGGGGACATGCAGGCCAGCAGGATAGCCGAGGGGTACCGGACGACCGTGCTGGCCGGACGGGACACGCTTGCCGGAGTCGTATCGGGCATCTCGCCTCTGTCCACAGACGGCCTGATATCGTTCTCGGTGCAGCTTGACGATGAGTCGGCTCCGGTTCTGCGCTCCGGGCTCAAATGCGATATCTACGTGGTCTATGCCTGGCGTGAGAATGTGCTCCGCCTGCCTTCCGGTACGTACTATAAAGGGGCCGGCAACTACGATCTCTTTGTACGTGAGGGCGACCGTCTGGTCCGCCGCCGTGTGGCCCTCGGCGAGGCCAACTACGACTATGTGGAGGTCGTCTCCGGCATAGAGCCGGGCGAGCAGGTGGTCATCTCGGATATGTCCGACTATGCGAAGCAGCCGGAGCTCAGGATCAAGCCGGCCAAGAGGAAAAGATAAAATCGTTGTTATATGAAACTTGGAATGTATATAAAAGAGGCGTGGTACGACCTGCGCAAGTCAAGGGTGTACAGTGCGGTTTATATCATCGGTACGGGCTTCTCGCTGGCGCTGGTGATGGCTTACCTGACGGTGCAGTCGATGCACTTCGACAACTCCTATCCGGAGGTACACAGAGACCGGATGCTTATAATTCCGGCATTGGAGGAGAGCAAGGATGGGGGCGGCAGTACATCGGCTATGCTGAGTTTGAATTTTATCGACCGTTTCCTCCTGCAGGATCCCATTGAGGGAGTGCAGGCGGTGTCGGCCATTACATACGAGGATGTGACGGTGGCCAATGACAGGGGCGAGGCGTTAGGAACGGTGGCCGGAGTGGTGGATGAGGCTTTTTGGACGGTTTTCAGAATGGACTTTGTAGACGGACATGCCCTGACGGAGCTCAGTCTCAATCAGGCGGCTCCCGAGACAGTGGTCTGCGAGTCCCTGGCCAGGCTTCTCTATGGCCGCAGTGACATCACGGGGGAGAGGCTTTTCTTCAAGGACAGGGAATTCCGGGTGTGCGGAGTGGTGCGGGACGTGCCTCAGACGGCATCGATAGCTTTCGCCCAGTTGTGGATTCCGGACTTGGACAAGGAGGCGCGGGCTGCCTCATCGTTCGAATGGCTGGGCCGCGAGAGTATGCTGGGTGACTATTTTGCCGTGCTGCTGGCTGAGGACCGGAGCGATTTCGCCTCTATACGGCAGACGATAGAGGACCGGCTGGAGATATACAACAGCAGCGCCGATGTCGAGTACAAGCTGTCCTGCTACAAGGGTATCCCGACCGTAAGGGAGAATTCTTTCATCTGGAGCGGGCTGACCTCCGCATCATTTACATGGATAGGAATAGGGGTGATGCTGTTCATCCTGCTCATACCGATGATCAATCTCTCCGGCATGGTCAGCTCCCGCATGGAGGCCCGCATGGGCGAGTTCGGGGTGCGCAAGTCCTTCGGTGCCTGGCGCGGGGACGTGCTGCAGCAGATTACGGGCGAGAACCTGTTGCTGACTCTGCTCGGGGGCGTGCTCGGACTGCTCCTTTCGTATGTGCTTTTAGGCGTGTTCTCAGAGCAGTTCAACGGGATGCTGCCTACTGAGGTTCTGGGGATGGTGTTCTCAATGGAGGAAATCGATGCGGCTGTATTCTCGGTAAGGGACTTCTTCAAACTGAGACTTTATCTTCTGCTATTGGCCATCGTGTTGGTTCTCAATCTTGTGTCGGCTCTGTTGCCGGCCATGAAGGTGATGCGTCGACCTATCACTGAATCGTTGAACTCTGTAAAGTGAATCCGATATGTTTAAACAGATACTGAAACAGCTATGGTACTACCGCCGCGGCAATGCGTGGCTGTTCATCGAGATGACTCTCATCGCCGCGGCCTCTTGGTTTCTGGTCAATGCTATATGGCCCAATGCCTACAGGAAGTCCCAGCCGGATGGTTACGATGCCCGTGGGGTGTACGCAGTGGAGATAAGGCGGCTTCATGACGGCCAGACGGGTTACCGTCCTGAGATGGATTCCCGGGAGCGGCGTTCGGCGGATTTTCACCGCATAGGCCAGACTCTAAGGGATATGCCTGAGATAGAGTATGCTGCAGCAGTGGGAAGTACTATGCCGGGACTGTCTCTTTCCAATTACAATCATGGTATGGAACTGGACAGTGTTACCGGCGAATATCTGCCGTATGCCTACCATCTGCGTGAGGCCGGGGGTGAGGATCTGAAGATGATGGGCTATCGTCAGATATGGCCTGAGGGTGCCCCTATAGAGGATGTGCCCGGGACGGTCATCATTACCGAGGACGTGGCTGAGACCCTGTTTCCCGGGGAGAATCCCGTTGGCAGACGTCTGGGCCGCTACAGCGACCAGAGTCAGTACGGATGGACCATAGCCGGAGTCATTGCTCCCGTAAAGGTAGAGAAGGACAAGGAATACAGGCCGATGATATTTTTCACTACCCCGGACATTGTCCGCGAGGAGGACAATATCGATGCGCTCTGGTGCTTCCGTCTTGCTCCGGGGGTGGATGAGGAGGAGTTTATCCACAAGGCCAAGATGACATGGCGGGAGGACCTGGTCTTCGGCAACTACCGCACCGGGTCGGTTTTTCCCATGGAGAGGCGGCTGAAGGATACTATGGCCGATACCTTTATCTGGCGGGCCCTTCTGGTCTTCGTGCTGCTGTGCGTCCTCATCGGTGTGGCTTCCTTCACATGGCTGCGTACCCGTGAGAGACGCGGCGAGATAGGCGTACGGCGGGCCATGGGCGGATCCCGGGGCATCCTGGTGATGCAGCAGCTCGCCGAGGTATGGATGCTCTGGTTCCTGGCGATGCTGCTGGGACTGGTGATAGTCCTGAATATCCTGCTCATAGGCAAGGTGAACTTCTGTGCGTCCGCTCTTTATGACGGATATATCCTGGATCTGACCAGGGAGCGGCTTTCCGTGCTTTTTGACCCCGTACGGCACTTCCTTGCCGTTTCCGGTATTGCTGCGGCTGTGATGCTTGCAGTGGTGACCCTTTCGACCATTGTCCCCGTTGCGGGCGCCATGAGGGAATCGCCGGCGGAGGTCCTGAAGGACGAGTAAAATGTTGAATTTTTGAAAATATTTAAAAACACATAAAAATTTAAAATCATGATCAAGCTTATCGAAATTTCCAAAATCTACAGAACCTCCGAGATCGAGACCATGGCTCTCGACAACATCAACCTCGAAGTGCGCGACGGGGAGTTTGTAAGTATCATGGGGCCTTCCGGCTGCGGAAAGTCCACCCTGCTCAACATCGCAGGCCTGCTCGACGAGCCTTCTTCCGGCACCGTGGAGCTGCACGGCAAGGCAGTCTCCGGACTCAACGCCCGGGAAGCCGCCCGCTTCCGCAACACGGAGTTGGGATTTGTCTTTCAGAGCTTCCACCTCATCCCCTCGCTCAACGTCCTGGACAACGTGCAGATGCCCCTGCTGTACCGCAAGATGAGCTCTGCCGAGCGCAAGGAGAGGGCCATGAGGATGATCGAGGCCGTGGGACTGAGCCACAGGGTGAAGCATTTCCCTTCACAGCTCTCCGGAGGTCAGTGCCAGAGAGTTGCCATCGCCCGTGCCCTTGTCGGAGACCCTTCGATCATCCTTGCGGACGAGCCCACCGGTAACCTGGACTCCAAGATGGGTGCCGAGGTCATGGAGCTCCTGCACGAGGTCAACAAGCAGCGCGGCAAGACCATCCTGATGGTGACCCACAACGAGTCCCAGGCCAAGCAGACCGACCGCATCGTCCGTATGCTCGACGGCCGTATCATCGGATAAAAAAGAGAAAAGATGAAACTACCTGTATACTTCCGCCAGAGCTGGCAGATAATGCTCAAGGACCGGCAGTACAGCCTGCTTTACATAGTGGGCGTCACTCTGTCCATGGCTTTCATCATGGCGTTTCTGATGTTTGTCCTGATGGCTTCCAGAAGTATTTACCCTGAAAGAGACCGTGACAGAATGATGCTCATAGGCAGCGTACTCCTGTGTGATGAGGACGGGAATCCCAAGCTGAATACTATGGTCAGCTCCCGTTTCGCAGCCCTGTTGGAGGATGCCGGTATTGATGGGGTGGAGAATACGGCCGTGATTACCTATTCCGGTCTGACCAAGGGAGTGGATCTGGAAGTTCCGGGCAGAGGGATTGTCACCGTTCCTGAACTGTATGTGGATGACGGCTTCTGGGAAGTCTGTCAGTTCGAGTTCATTTCCGGCAGGGCCCCTTCCGGAGAATGGAATCCGGCACTCCCCGAGGCGGTGCTGTCCGCCACTACGGCACGCAGATGCTTCGGTACCGAGGATGCGGCCGGAAGGGAACTTATGTACGGCGGTACGTCGCTCAGAATATGCGGGGTGGTGCGGGACGTGTCTGTTATGGCCATGCTTGCCGATGCTGGGATATGGCTGCCAATACAGATGGGCCGGGAGATGGCTTCGCTCATTCACAACGAGCCTTACGTAGGAACTGACATGATGTGCCTGCTGGCCGGCAGCCGCAGGGATTTCCCTGCGATCAGGGCAGGTGTAGAGGAGGTGATAGCCAGATACAATGCCTCGTTCGGCAAGGCTGACGGCATGTACATATCCCCGGAGGAGACTGTCCCTCTGACCTATTTGGGCGCGTCCACAGATGCCCATGTAGGAGTATTCATCTCGGCAATCACTGCGATGGTACTCCTGCTGATGCTTATTCCGGCAGTCAATCTGAGCGGTATGGTGTCTTCCAGCGTGGAGGAGCGGATTGCCGAGTTCGGAGTGCGCAAGGCCTATGGGGCTTCGGCCGGGGTGCTGGTGAGGCAGGTGCTTTCGGAGAATTTCCTCCTGACTCTGGTCGGAGGACTGGCAGGAATGTTCTGTGCCGGCGGTCTGCTGAGGCTGCTCTCTCCGGTGTTGGCCGGTTCCAAATCCGGATATGGAACGGGGGTGCTGCAGGCCGATCTGGTCTTCCCGGCGGATATGTTCCTGCGGGTGGACGTCTATGCGGCTGTATTTGTGAGCGTGCTGCTGCTCAATCTGCTCTCCTCCCTTATCCCGGTGCTCAGAACAGTAAGGTCAAGTGTTACGGATTCGTTGAGTGAAAAACAGTAAATCTGCCATGAGAAAGAGACACAAGAACAGAATGAGCCGGACATGGTTTGTCATAGAGACCGTCATGGTGTTTACGGTAGGCTGGCTGCTGGCCGATGAGGAGATTATGAAACAGCTGCGCAAGGCTCTGATCCCGATGGGCTGGGAACCGGAGAAGGTACTGATGGTTCCTGTTAGGGTGCTGCCGGATTACGATCCGATGTATGATGCCGCGGCGGCTGATCCTGAGCGTGTTTTGGGTAATTTCAATCAGATGGGAGAACTTTTGGCATCTGTGGAAGGTGCGGAGGCCGTCACTCCCTACGGGACGTTTTCCCCAGGGGTGAACAATCAGCATTTTGTCGGGGCATTCCGGGATTCTTCCCATTTTATCAGTTGTGCCGTGATGCATAGAGTGACCGGCAGTGACTTTATCGGGACCTTGGGCTACCGGTGGGTATTGCCGGAGGGAGGTCTGCCTCCTGAGCAGGATGTACCCGGAAGGGTGATTGTCTCGGAGGATCTTGCGGAGTTCCTGTTCCCCGGGGAGAATCCGATAGGCAGGTCTTTCGATACCAACGAGAGCGGCTCCAACACGATAGTCGGGGTGGTGTCCCGCCAGAAGGTATGGGAGACTACCGGAGTCCCTGTGCCCGTGATGATTGTCAATGTCAGGGCATCCGGGCTGAACTCCGATATAGCCAACGGTTATGCCGGATGGGCGGTGCGTGCTGAACCGGGTACGGATATGGATGAGTTTACGGTGGCTGTCAATCTCCGGCTCTCATCATCGCAGGCGGCATTCGGCAACGTGCGGGCCAGAAGTGCATGGCCTATGCTCAATCAGGTGCAAAGCAATCAGGATGTGACTTTCTACCGTGTCGGCATTGTGTTCCTGCTCCTGAACATGGCCTTGGGCGTGCTGTCATTCTGGCTTCTGTATTCTCGCAAGAGCAAGGACGAATATGGAGTCCGTACTGCCATGGGAGCGACGCCTTCCCGGCTGAGACTGGACGCCATGCTGCAGAGCGTGGGAATAACTGCTGTCGCTGTCGGCATAGGAGTGCTGATCGTATTCAACCTTTCCCTTGCAATGGGAAGAGAACCGGCAGTGCTGGGAGCAGTGCGTTACGGTGCATATCCGTCCGTCGAGTCGATGGCACCGTGGCCTCTGATTACGTCCGGCTTCCTGTCGGGAGTCATGGTGACAGTGATTGTGGCCGGAACGATATTCCTGATAAATGCCCTGGCGGCCCTCCTCTCCGTGTGGAAAGTCACCGGAATGCGGCCTTCGGAAGCGCTCAGGGAGGAATGACCGCAAGCTGCCTATGAGAAGTGACATTGCATGAATAATAAAAGTACAAACACATGAAACTACCCGTTTACCTCCGCCAGAGCTGGCAGATAATGCTCAAGGACCGGCAGTACAGCCTGATATACATCACCGGCGTGGCCCTGTCGATGATGCTTGTCTCGACTGTCCTGATATTTTTTGTGATGCTGCTGGGCAATGTGTACCCTGAGAATCACCGTGCGCGGATGATGGTGCTCACTTCCGTGTATTATGACGATGCGGAAGGGAACAAAATAGGCAACACGAGTGTTCCGGACGAGCTGGTGCGCCTTATCAGGGAGGCGGACGCAGATGGACTGGAAGCCATGTCGTCAATCCGGCCTGCATTCATGTGCGCGGACGTTATGGTCTCTTCCGGAGAGAAGGCGGCTTTCTATGCCAATGTCCGGTATGTGGACGGAGGTTTCTGGGATGTCTTCGATTTCGATTTTCTGGCAGGAAGACCGTTCGGAGTGGATGGGGAGTCCGGTCAGTCGGCGGTCATCTCGGCGACCATGGCGCAGAAGTGCTTTGGGGAGCAGGATGTGTTGGGGCGTGTGCTTACGGTAAACGGCCGTCCGGTGACGGTGTGCGGAGTGGTCCGGGATGTGTCGGTTGCAGCCGGGACTGCGGATGCGGAGATATGGCTGAGCCGGGATATGGAGGTGCGCAACCGTACTCGGGATAATTGGAGCGTTATGCCGGATGGAGGAAGCCACGTAATCTTCCTGGCTCAGGGACGCAGGCATTTCGATGATATACGCGAGGCTGTGGATGAGGCTGTGAGCCGCTACAATGCCGCCTTGCCGGAGGACAGCGAATACTTTATGTCGCATGAGACCAGGCCGTCGTCTTGTTGGGTCGCGACTTTGGGCTATGCTCCGGGACTGTTCCTGTCGCTGGCGGTCGGGGCGATAGTGCTGATATTGCTGATACCGGCGGTCAATCTGTGCGGGATGGTCTCTTCCAGCCTTCAGGAAAGGATGACGGAGTTCGGGGTGCGGAAGTCCTACGGGGCTCCGTTCAGGGTGATATTCTCGCAGATATTCACGGAAAACCTGATGCTTACGCTTGTCGGCGGGGTCTTGGGCCTAGGCTTGTCGATAGGACTGTTGGATATGTGCGCGGGCTGGTTTTTGGATACAACGGCAAGTATCGGAGATTATAACAATGATGCGGACCTGATCTTCCCGGTGGAGCCGTTCTTCCGTCCGGGCCTGTTCCTGATGGTGTTCGCGGCGGTCGTTCTGCTCAATATCCTCTCTTCGGTGCAGCCGGTGATGAAGGTGCTGCGCAAGGGGGCGGTGGAGCTGCTTCGGGACAATTCGTATGTCAGAATCCGCCGTGTACGGAATGTCTGGCTGGTGACAGAGGCTGCTCTGGTTTTTATCGTCGGCTGGCTTTTAGCGGATCCTCTGCTGCTTAACGCTGTCCGCCGTCATTGTATCCCGACGGGATGGGAGCCCGACCGGGTGGTCTGCGTGCCTGTATTCTCGCTTCCGGCATCGGATGCGGCTTATAGTGAGGAGGCTTCGACGGATGCTGTATTGCAGGAGGATTTCAGGCGGCTGGGCCGGATGCTCTCCGCTTTGGACGGGGTGGAGGCTGTGACGCCTTCGTCAGTGTTCTTCCCCGGTAACAACCGTAATAATGAAGTACGGGTTTATACGGATACAGCTGACAGGATACGGGCCACCTGTTTTATCAAAGAATTGGGCAGCGACTTCATGGATGTCTTCGGTTTCCGGGTGCTGGCTTCCGGAGCCGTGGATGAAGGAACCGGTACGGTGATTATCTCGGAGGATCTGGCCGGGAGTCTTTTCCCTGGCCGCGACCCGATGGGGCAGACTCTGTTTATGGCCAAAGGCTCCGCTCCCGCTGTCCCCAAGACGGTGGCCGGAGTGATATCGCGGCAGAAAGTCCGGACTATGACTGACAATCCGCGTCCTGTCATCATCATCAACGAGGCGGTCTGGCCGGCCAGTTACATCCGCGCCGGGCAGTATTGGATTCTGCGGCTGTCTGAGGATGTGGACATGCTGCGGTTTATCGGGCAGGTCAATTACGAGGTGGCTGCTAAAGCGGCTTTCGGTAATCTGCGGGCCGGGATTTCCTATCCGGTGACAGATGTGATGAATTCGTATGCCGGCCGTGGAATGGAGAAGATTCTGCTGTCATATCTGCTGATGAACCTTGTCCTCGGCGCACTTTCGCATTACATCCTCCAGACACGCAGACGTGTGGACGAGTTCGGTGTCCGTGCGGCCATGGGCTCCGCTCCGGGCCGTCTGCGCCGCGATGTGGTGCTCAGGAGTCTGCGCCTGGCTGCGCTCCCGGTCGGCCTCGGACTGTTCGTAGTGCTGAACATCATCCTGTTCCGTGGCCGGGACGTGGTTTACATAGGTCAGGTCAATATGCCCGTGCTGCCGGAGAGTTCCCTGGCCCCGTGGCCGGTGCTGACCTCCCCTTTCCTTTCCGCGCTGATGGTGACTTTAGTAGTGGCCGCAGTCGTGTTTGCGGTCAATGCCCTGGCGGCCCTCGTCTCCGTGTGGAAGGTCTCCGGTATGCGGCCCTCGGAAGCACTTAGGGAGGAATGACCATGAGATGCCGTCGTTCCATATTGCACCGGGCTTCATCATCGGCTCTCCGCATCTTGCGATTTGCAGCCACCCAGGCCTCCGCCCTTCGCCATCCCTTGCCACAATGGCAGCGAATCCGCGTTTTCCTGCCGTTGCGGAAGCCTACAGCGGCATGAAACGGTCCTCTGATACTTGGAATATGAAGAAAATGTATAATGACAATAACAATAATAATTGAAAAACAGACAATGAGACGTATTTTTCGAATAAAGGTGATGATGACGGCAGTTCTGCTGCTGCTGATGGCGGCCATGCCGGGGCAGCGACTGGCGGCGCAGGATGCCGGTGAGAGCGTCCTGCCGGAAATGGGAAATGTACCGGACGGCGGGACACAGGAGGGCGGCGTGATGGAGCTGACCCTCGAGGGGGCGATGGACCTGGCCTGCGGGCAGTCGGTGGATGCTGCGGTGGCACTGAACCAGCTCAAGAGCGCGTACTGGCAGTTCCGGACCTACAAGGCGGAGCGGCTGCCGGAGCTGGTCTTCAACGGGACGCTGCCGACGTTCAACAACAACTACAATTCCTATCAGAATGCTGACGGTTCCTACGGCTATGTGCGCAGCAACTGGCTGGGACTCTCCGGCGAGCTGTCTGTGACCCAGAACATTCCGTTTACCGGAGGTACTGTCTCGCTGAGTACCGGTCTGGACATGACGCGCCAGCTGGGTACGGGAGCCTACAACGAATTTATGTCCGTCCCCGTGGCCCTGACCCTTACCCAGCCCTTGTTCTCGGTGAATACGTTCCGCTGGGACAAGAAGATCGAGCCGGTGCGTTACGCCGAGTCCCGCGCCGCCTACTCCGAAGATATGGAGGAGGTCAAGATGAATACGATAACCTATTTCTTCAACTATATCCTTGCCGTGGAGAACCTGAAGATAGCCGAGCAGAACCTCGAGAACGCCGACAAGCTCTATTACATCGCCCAGGAACGCCGTAAGATCGGCCAGATATCCGAGACCGAGCTAATGCAGCTGAGCCTCTCTGCCCTGCAGGCCAAGGCAGAGGTGACCTCCTGCCGCAGCAGTCTGAACTCCGCCATGTTCTCCCTCAGAGCCTTCCTCGGCCTCTCTGAAAACGATACCATCAGGGCCGTGCTGCCCGAAGCCATTCCGCTGCCGGAACTCGACTACCAGGATGTGTTGAGCCGGGCCCTGGCCAACAGTTCATTTGCCCAGAATATCCTGCGCCGAAAACTCGAGGCCGACTACGATGTGGCCACAGCCAAGGGCCAGCGGTACCAGGTGGACCTGAACGTGACCGTCGGCTACTCCGGAGTGAACCGCGAGCTGGCCATGGCCTACAACGACATCCGCGACCAGGAGGTTGTGTCTATCGGACTGTCGATACCTATCCTGGACTGGGGCAAGCGCAAGGGGCAGGTCAAGGTGGCCGAGAGCAACCGCGACGTGGTCCGCTCCCAGCTCCAGCAGGAGGAACTCAACTTCAACCAGGATATATTCCTGCTTACCGAGCAGTTCAACAACCAGGCCGGCCAGCTCACCCTCGCCCAGGAGTCCGACCGCGTGGCCTACGCCCGCTACCAGGCCTCCGTCGAGTCCTTCCTGATCGGCCGCATGAGCGTCCTCGAGCTCAACGACGCCCGCGACGCCAAGGACCTCGCCCGTCAGGACTATGTCCAGCAGCTCTATTACTACTGGTACTACTACTACAATATCCGCTCCGTCACCCTCTGGGACTACGCCACCGGCACTCCCATCAAGGCCGACGTGGACGCCCTTCTCGCCGACGAAAACTGACATCCATAGGTCCGTTGTCCCGGACGCGATTCTGAATTTGAGAACACATTTGGTTTGTGTCATTATGCTTATATTCAAGATGTTAGTGGTTTTGTTCAGTTCTTCTCGCCGCTTTTTTAAGGGCCGACAAGAACGGACGTTTATGGCTATTTTCCGAACAATAAGATAGTTATATTACGTGGAGTGTGTTTGTGAATTCAGAAAAGCACATCTCCCATGGGAGAACTGAACAATATCCGGGAAATAGCAGCCGTTCTTTGGAAATTTTCAGTAAATTTGCAGGATAAATGCAAATTACGGATAATATGAAGTATAAAAGGGTATTGCTCAAACTCAGCGGGGAGAGCCTCGGAGGACATGAGGGACGCGGCATCGATGAAGGGATGCTGGCCCGCTATGCCGCGGAGGTGGCCGCTGCGGTCAGGAGCGGAGTGCAGGTCGCCATCGTAGTGGGCGGCGGCAACATTTTCAGAGGACTTTCCGGGGCCGGCAAGGGCTTCGACCGCGTGGGCGGCGACCGTATGGGGATGCTCGCTACGGTGATCAACAGTCTCGGTCTGGCGATGGCAATCCGCAGTGCCGGAGTGGACGCTGAGGTATTTACCTCTACTCCGATGAAGCCCATTGCGGAATATTATACCAGGGACAATGCTGTGGCGGCCATGGAGCGTGGAGCGGTGGCACTCATCGCCGGAGGCACCGGCAACCCGTTCTTCACCACTGACTCTGCGGCGGCTCTCAGGGCCTGCGAGATCGGTGCTGACGCTCTGCTGAAGGGTACCAGGGTGGACGGAGTCTATACTGCAGATCCGGAGAAGGATCCGAAGGCTGTCAGGTACGATGAGCTGACATTTGACAAGGCCCTCTCTGACGGGCTGAAGGTGATGGACAGCACCGCATTTGCACTTTGCAATGACAACAATATGCCTATCATCGTCTTTGACATGAATCGGGAGGGTAACCTGCAGAAACTGCTTTCCGGAGAGAAAGTAGGTACGTTGGTGCGCAGGTAGACTGGAAAACAAACGAAATAACAACTAAAACAGAATATTATGGCAGACAATGCAAAAGACATCATTGCTGCGGCAGTGAAAAAGATGGCCGAGGCCGTCAACTTTTTGGAGGAAGACCTCAAGACCTACAGGGCCGGCAAGGCCAACCCCGCTGTGTTCAACAGCGTCATGGTGGATTACTACGGCAATCCCACTCCCGTGCCTCAGGTGGCCAGCATCACCGTGCCCGATGCCCGCACGATGCTTATCCAGCCCTGGGAGAAGAACATGATCCCGAAGATCGAGAAGGCCATCATGGATGCCAACCTCGGTTTCACGCCCCAGAACAACGGTGAGCACATCCGCATCAACGTCCCGCCCCTTACTGAGGACCGCCGCAAGGAGCTGGTCAAGAAGTCCAAGGCAGCCGGCGAGTCGGCTAAGGTATCCGTGCGCAATGCCCGTAAGGAGGCCAACGACCAGTTGAAGAAGGCTCAGAAGGACGGTTTGTCTGAGGATATGGTCAAGGACGCCGAGAATGACGTGCAGAAGGAGGTGGACAACTTCAACAAGAAGATCGACACCATCCTTGCCAACAAGGAAAAAGAGATAATGACAGTTTAGTATAAAGTGATGATTATGAATGTAAGAAGTTTTCTGGCGATATCCGTTGCATCGGCCGTTTCTCTTGCTGCGATGACTGGATGCGATGACGGACCGTCGGCTCCGGTGCCTCCTGAACTCGGGGACATAGCAGTAAGTCAGGATAAGATAGGTATAGGCCACCAGATAGTGTTCACTGTCGAGGATCAGACATCTGTGTCAGGCAATGTCTACAGTCTGGACCCTGTATGGACTATAAACGGGAATGAGATCATGGATATATACACTTCCTATGATTTCGTGAACGGCCGTGGCAGATATACCTGCTATTATGTGCCGATGAATGCCGGAATCATGGAGGTCGCCTTGAATGTAGATATGAGATTCAACGACGCTCCTGCAGGAGAGGAGGAGAAATCGGTATCTGTTTCCGGTGAGTTCGAGGTGGTAAGGTGTGATGCCCGGAATTCGTTCTGGGGCGATTCGGTGGATATCACCATGTACCGCGAGCCGGGCCTTGTGAAGAGAGGTTCCAGTGACGAGTATATAGGCGAGGGCACCAGTTCCATAATGGGCTTGTCCAGCATGATATCCAGTGTGGATCTTACCTATGTGTTCGAGAACGGCGGCCTTGTACAGATTGTCGAGGAGTTTCTGGTTTCTGCCGACCGTACTGACGGATATGAGTATGTCGCTGAGCTTTTTGATTTTGCCCTGAGGACTCTTGAAACCGACTATGCAGGAGGCAGTATCGCGGGCAGGACACTGGAGCAGCTTGATACAGACCGTGTGGAGTGCCTGAGTGTCGCCGCCAAATACAGGAGAGGAGAGTCTCTCACCGGCGATGAGATGGCCCTCTTGGGAGAAGGTCTTGTTAAGGGTTGGGTTAGAATCATCTCCAATATGTCCCTGGACAATACGGATATAGAGTTTACGACAGAGGCTCTGCCCACCAGCAGCTCCGTCAACATGGTGCTGACCTACTCCAGAAGGTAGCCGCTCATACCACCAGACAGATACGGCAGATGAAAATCCGGGGATTCTTCTCCGGATTTTTTTGTTTAATGATTTTTTTTAATAACTTGCGCTATGAAAACTTCATATGGAGATATCCATATTCTGTGGAATTGGCATCGAATTCGTGCAGTTTTACTATGCGGATTCACTCCGCATAGTAAAGCAGGAAATTTTTAATCATTTTGATTTTTAGTCATTTATAAAAATATGAAAAAATCAGTATTCATTATATTCTTTTTCAGTTCTGTGCTTTCTATGTCTGCCAGACCTAATGATATTGGGGATGACGCCCGTCTGAACAAGTCGTATAAATACGAGGGCAGTGTGTCATTGACTTATTCCTACGAGGTGGCCGTAGGACTGTCTACTGTTCACGGTGTCCGTCTGGGCGGAGACAGGTGGTTTGTCGGTGGTGCGTTGTCCGCTGATATCGGATTCCCATACGGGTCTTTTTATAGCATAGGATTTCATCCCAGGTGGTTTTTTGTCAATGCTGAGAAAGTGGAGTGCTATCTTGGCTGTGATGTCGGTTTTGAATATTTGAGCGGGTGGAATTTCAGAAGTGATGCGGATAAATCGGCATCGTATGGAATCGGACCGGAACTTGATCCGGAATTAGGCATGGGAATAAGACTGAGGAATGGAGATGCAATAGATATTGCGGTGTCCTGCAGCATTGATTTTATGTTGTCAGGGACTTACTATTACCGGGACGGAGATTTCGGAGGCCCGCTCCCTTTGACCTTGATCCGCCCCGGCATAAGTGTCGGTTACCGTTTCTGACGGTCAGTACTGTTTCCCAGCTGCCGCTCCATGGAGGCGCGGTGGATAGTCGTAAAGATCTCGGTGATAAAGTCTTCATCGAGATCTTTTTCTTTTGCCATAGCGCGTACTTTCTCCAGGACGGCGTTCCAGCGGCCGGTCTGCAGGACGGTGAGGCCGCTGCGCTCCTTGATGCGGCCGATGGCCTCGGAGATGCTCATGCGCTCAGCCAGCAGGTCGATAAGGGAGGCGTCTATCCTGTCGATGTCGCTGCGAAGGCTGTCCAGAGCCGCTGCGGCCTCCGTCCCCGGGGTTGGATTGCCGCGCATCACCAGAGAATTCAGAAGTTCCGCCAGTTCAGCCGGAGTTATCTGCTGGGCGGCATCGCTCAGGGCCTTGTCCGGGTCTGGATGTACCTCTATCATCAGACCGTCGAATCCGAGGGCCATGGCCTGTTGCGATATGCTTCTGACTATACCGCGCTGTCCTCCGATATGGCTTGGATCACATAGGACCGGCAACTCCGGCATTCTTCTGCGCAGTTCCACAGGTATTTGCCAGAAAGGGACATTGCGGTACAGACTCTCACCGTAGAAATGAAAGCCGCGGTGTACTGCGAAGACTTGTCTGCCGTCGGCGGCCAGACGCTCTATGGCTCCTATCCAGAGTTCCGGATCAGGAACCAGAGGATTCTTGACAAGTACAGGCAGCTCCGTTCCTTTCAATGCATCAGCTATTTCCTGTACCAGAAAAGGATTGCCTGTGGTGCGGGCACCGATCCAGACGGCGTCTATTCCGTATTTCAGTATGACTTCCACGTGTCTGGCATTTGCCACTTCGGTAGCGGTTTTCATGCCGGTGGCCTTTCCCGCGTCGCGTAACCACTGAGCGCCGGCTTCTCCGACTCCTTCAAAGCTGCCTGGGTGTGTTCTGGGTTTCCACAGCCCTCCGCGCAGCATCCTGACACCGGTCCTGCTGATACCTTCGGCAGCCGCCATTATCTGCTCCCGGCTCTCCACGCTGCACGGCCCTGCAATGATAAATGGTACGGGGTATCCAGTCTCTTTTATTTTGTCCGGCCTATTCATACAACATCTTTTTCCTTAATTTACAAAGCCATGATGGAGTGACTCCTAAATAGGACGCAAGCCTGTTGTTGGAGACGGCATTTATTATGTCTGGTCTTATCTTGCATGCTTCGATCTGCAGGAGAGACGGTTGGTGCATATACAGGCTGGGATCCGTCATGCCGTATCCAATCAGTATTTCACGGGGGCTCAGTGTTATTTCCTCAGTTGATTCGAATAGCAGTTCCATAGTGGAGTCACTTGGAATATATGTGCTTATATTCTGTATCTTTTTCAAAAAAAAGCGGTCCATGGCGTATATGTGTTCTATCGTATTAAAAATATATGAAACCCAAAAGTAATAATTATTTAAAAAAACATTCAGGATTCTTACAACTTTATTCAGGCAGACAGTTTTGTCGTTCTTTTTTGAAAATATTGTAGCACTACAATTTTCCTCAATTCGCAGGCAGGCGGGATTGAGGGGTCTGATAAGAGCGGAGGCTGTCTGGTACGTTCGATAATCGCATTTTAGCGGCCGTGATGTATTAGGGATGCAGGCTGTAATGTGTGGAGATAATGTGTTGAAAATTCAAAACAGTTTCTTATCTTTGCCGCGAAAAACAAAAACAACACGCAACAATGGCAAGTATTTTTAAATCATCCATCGGGAAAAAGCTCATTATGAGCATCACGGGATTATTCCTGGTAATTTTCCTACTCCTGCATATGACTATTAACGGCCTGTCTCTCATCAGCCCGGATGCTTTCAGGGCCGGATGTGACTTTATGGCGCTGCCGATCATTACCGTGATGGTGCCTGTACTGGCTTTAGGATTCATCATCCACATCATATATGCGCTGTATCTGTCATGGACCAACTACAGGGCACGAGGCAACAACCGCTATGCGGTAGCCAATAAGAGCAAGGCAGATAATTGGGCCGCTAAGAACATGCTTGTTCTCGGTGTTGTCGTGCTTGGCCTGCTGGCTTTCCATCTCACCCATTTCTGGGCTGACATGCAGCTCCAGCAGTTCCGTGGTGTTCCCCACGACCAGCTTGCAGATCCCTACCAGCTGCTTCTTGATACCTTTAAATGCGGTTGGGTGACGGCACTTTATGTTATCTGGTTCGTGGCTGTGTGGCTGCACCTGACCCATGGTTTCTGGAGCGCATTCCATACTCTCGGTTGGAACAACAATATATGGATCAGCCGCCTGAAGGTCATCTCCTATATTGTGGCCACCATCATCTGCCTGGTGTTCGTGGCAGTGGCTGTGGTATCCTGCCTGAAGGCCAACGCTATAATGTAACGGTGCGCCATAACGGGCAAACTGCTCTGATCTGACCCGCCACCAAATAGAATTTAGAAATCAACGGGCTGTGGTTGAAGTATTTCGACACAGCCTTTTTTAATTTATAACGTTTATGAAGAACATACTGATTCCTCTCGCACTTGTGCTCTGTCCGGCGGTACTGTCTGCTCAGGGACAGAAGGACCGGCTGCCTTACTGGCAGGACGTGCAGACCGTGGAGGTGAACCGGGAATATCCCCGGACGGCTTTCATGAGCTATCCCGACTCGGCGACAGCCGCCGCGTACCGCTATGAGAACAGCCCCCGTTACCTGCTGCTCAACGGGGTGTGGAAGTTCTACTTCGTTGACGCTTACCGTGACCTGCCGGAGAATATTGCCGATCCTTCCGTGGATGCCTCAGGATGGAACGACATCAACGTGCCTGGCAACTGGGAAGTGCAGGGCTTCGGTACGGCCATCTATACCAACCACGGCTATGAGTTCAAGCCGCGCAATCCCACGCCTCCTGTCCTGCCCGAGGACAATCCCGTCGGGGTCTACCGTCGGGAGTTCACAGTGCCCGAGGCATGGGACGGCTCGGAGATATTCCTGAATGTTGACGGGGCGAAATCCGGGGTGTACGTGTACCTGAACGGCCGCGAGGTGGGCTACAGCGAGGATTCCAAGACCTCGGCGGAGTTTGCCGTGAGCGACTTTCTCGTGCCTGGGGTCAATACTCTGGTGCTGAAGATATACCGTTGGAGCACCGGCTCGTATCTGGAGTGCCAGGACTTCTGGAGGATGAGCGGTATCGAGAGGGACGTGTACCTGTGGTGCCAGCCCAGGGAGGCCGCGTTGAAGGATTTCACGGTGGTCTCAACATTGGACGACACTTATACTGAAGGTTTGTTCTCGCTCAGGGCGGTGCTGAAGAATACATCTGCCAGTGGCTCCGAGGCGGTGCTGCGCGGAACGCTGACCGGGCCGGACGGGGCCGTGGTGTGGTCTGATGTCCGGAATGTGCCTCTGGATGCCGGAAGTACCTCGGAAGTGCTCTTCGAGAACCGTATCCCCGATGTCCAGCCCTGGTCTGCGGAGCATCCGGACCTGTATCGGCTGACCATGACCGTCTATGCTGACGGGAAGGCGGTGGAGACCGTGCCTTATCATGTGGGATTCCGCAAGTTCGAGATCAAGCCGTCCGGAGAACTTTCCCCTGAGGGCCGTCCCTACGTGCTCTTCTACGTCAACGGGCAGCCGGTCAAGCTCAAGGGCGTGAATACCCACGAGCACAACCCCATGACCGGTCACTATGTCACCGAGGAGCTTATCCGCCGCGACCTGGAGCTGATGAAGCAGAACAATATCAACACCGTGCGTCTGGCCCACTATCCCCAGGGCCGCCGATTCTACGAGCTGTGCGATGAGTACGGCCTGTACGTCTACGACGAGGCCAATATCGAGTCCCACGGCATGTACTACAACCTGCGCAAGGGCGGGACACTCGGCAACAATCCCGAATGGCTCGCCGCCCACATGGACCGTACCGTCAATATGTACGAGCGCAACAAGAACTATCCATGCATCACCGTCTGGTCCCTTGGCAATGAGGCCGGCAACGGATACAATTTCTACCAGACCTATCTCTGGATCAAGGACCGCGAGAGGGGAGGAATGGACCGTCCCGTCTGCTATGAGCGGGCACAGTGGGAGTGGAACAGCGACATGTACGTGCCGCAGTATCCGGGAGCGGACTGGCTGCGGCAGATAGGCCGTTCCGGCAGTGACCGCCCGGTGGTGCCCTCGGAGTATTCCCATGCGATGGGCAATTCCTCCGGCAGCCTCTCCCTGCAGTGGGACGAGATCTACCGCTACCCCAACCTGCAGGGCGGTTATATCTGGGACTGGGTGGACCAGGGCATCTGGCAGGACCGTGACGGAGGCTTCTGGGCCTACGGCGGAGACTTCGGCGTCAATGCCCCGAGCGACGGCAATTTCCTCTGCAACGGTATTGTCAATCCCGACCGCAATCCCCATCCGGCGATGACTGAAGTCAAGCATGCCTACCAGAATGCCGCTTTCCGGCCCTCCGGCTATGCCGAGGATCCCACGGCAGAGCGTACCCTTGCGACCGGCCGGCTCGCATTTTCCTCATTGCCTTCCGGCGGCAAGGTGTCGGTGGATGTCATCAACCGTTTCTACTTTACTGACCTGGATGCGTATGATTTTACCTACGAGCTGACCGCTGACGGACGGGTGGCCGCTTCCGGGACATTGGCCGTGAGCGCCGCTCCACAGGATACGGTGACGGTGGAGATTCCCGTGCCGGCACTGAAGAGCAGCGGCACGGAGTATTTTCTCAATCTGTATATGAAGCAGCGTTCGGAGGTGCTTGGTATCCCTGCAGGACATGTGCTGGCTTCCGACCAGATAGCCTTCCCTGTCACGGGTGAGCGGCCTGTTTATGCCGAGGGCCGCGGTCCGGCCCTGTCGGTCGACTCCGTGTCGTCCGAGGGTGTGATAAGCATTTTCTCCCCTTCGGTGGAATGGGTGTTCGACCGCTCCGCTGCCGCTGTCACCTCCTATAAGGTGCGTGGCGTGGAGTATTTTGCCGGCGGCTTCGGACTGCGTCCCAATTTCTGGCGCGGACCCAATGACAACGACTACGGCAACGGGGCTCCCAAGCGGCTGCAGATATGGAAGACTTCCTCGCAGGAGCTGCGCGTGGGTGCTGTGTCAGTTGCCATGGACGGAGCTGATGCCGTGATGACGGTGGAGTACCTGTTAGCGGCAGGCAACAAGTATATCGCGGAGTACCGGGTGCATCCCGACGGAGTGGTGGATGCCCGCCTGCATTTTACTCCGGCCCTGATGCCAGAGGTGGAGTCCGAGGCCTCCGAGGCGACCCTGACGGCGACCTATACGCCCGGACAGGAGTCCCGTGTCGGCTTGAAGGCCCGTCCGGAAGTTCCCCGTATCGGTGTGCGTTTCCGTCTGCCCGTAGCCATGCACGGGGTGACGTGGTACGGACGCGGCCCGGGAGAGAACTATATCGACCGCAGCCGCGGCTCGCTGGTGGGACTGTATTCGTCTTCGGCTGAGGCCATGTATTTCCCCTACGTGCGTCCCCAGGAGAACGGCCACCGCAGCGACACCCGCTGGGCCGCCTTCTATGGAGGGGGCAACGGCCTGATGGTGGTGGCTGACAGTACGATAGGCTTCAGTGCCCTACGTAATCCCGTGGAGGATTTCGACTCGGAGGAGGCTGTGGAACACGACTACCAGTGGCCCAACTTCACTCCGGAGCAGATTGCCTCCAAGGATCCCGCTGACGCGAAGGACGTGCTGCGCCGCATGCACCACATCAACGACATTGTCCCGCAGGACTACGTTGAGGTCTGCATCGACATGCGCCAGCAGGGCGTGGCCGGCTACGACAGCTGGGGTGATCGTCCCGAACCGCAGTACCAGCTCCCCGCCGACCGCGACTACACCTGGAGCTTCACCCTCGTTCCCGTCAAGAACGCCCGCGACGCACAGCGCAAGGCCCTCTATGACTACGGGCTGTAGCCCTGCGCTATCCTGGGTCCCCTTACCAGTCTAACTGCTGAAAACCATTCGTTGGATCGAGCCGGTGTTGCTGGCAGTCCGTTTCCCAGACTCTCAGATGTCGAGGGTAAGCTCGACGGGGCAGTGGTCGGAACCGAATATCTCGTTGTGGATGGACGCACCGAGCAGCTTAGGCTGGAGGCGGTTGGATACGAGGAAATAGTCGATGCGCCACCCGGCGTTCTTCTCGCGGGCCTTGAAGCGGTAGGACCACCAGGAATAGACGCCCTCGGTGTCGGGATAGAAATAGCGGAATGTATCGGTGAATCCGGCAGCGAGCAGGTCGGAGAACTTGCCGCGCTCCTGGTCGGTGAATCCGGCATTCATCCTGTTGGTCTTCGGGTTCTTCAGGTCGATCTCCTTGTGGGCCACGTTGAGGTCGCCGCAGACGATGACCGGCTTGACGGCATCCAGACGCAGCAGGTAGGCGCGGAACTCGTCCTCCCATGTCATGCGGTAATCCAGCCGCCGGAGCTCGTCCTGGGAATTGGGTGTGTAGACCGTAACCAGGTAGAACTCAGGCATCTCGAGTGTGATTACGCGGCCTTCGGTGTCGTGCTCCTCCAGGCCCAGACCGTAGGAGACTGACAGCGGCTCATGCCGGGAGAATATGGCGGTGCCGGAGTAGCCTTTTTTCTGAGCGTAGTTCCAGTATGAGCGGTAGCCATCGAAGGCTATGTCCAGCTGTCCTTCCTGCATCTTGGTCTCCTGCAGGCAGAAAAAGTCTGCGTCCAGTGTCTTGAAGGATTCCTCGAATCCCTTGCCGCAGCAGGCCCTCAGGCCGTTTACATTCCACGAAATGAATTTCATATCGGTGTCGGTTCTGTGTTGTTACTGATTACAGGATACAAAGATAGGCATTTTTGTCATGTAGATGCCGCACTGACGGACTGTGGGCTGTATGGTTTCCGTGGTAACCGTTACAGCAGGATGACCGTGACGTCCCGGGCTCCGTGGGCGCCGATGACCAGAGCCTGCTCGATGTCGGCGGTCTTGGAGGGGCCGGCGATGAAGCTGCCGAAGTCGTAGGTGTCGAAATCCTCCTTGGCGTAGGCTTCGTGCATGTTGCACACTATCTGCTTTCTGTCCAGCAGGATGACGAGGGCTTCGGGGATGAATAGCATGGCCTTGTGCCGGAATGCGCGGGGTATCCAGATGGCGCCGTTCTCGACTACTCCGAAGGCTCCGCGGACTATGGCGACATCGGTGCCGGCGAGATCGCGGGGATCTTCCAGTTCGTCGGCGTTGAATGTGGCGCAGGATGCGGCCTCGGGCAGATTGGAGGCTATGCGTCTGGCTTCAGGGTAGGTCCGGCGGACAATGGAGGCTATGCGCTCCCGGATGCTGCCGTCCCCCTCTTCGATCAGGATGCACCGGGCCGCTGCGGCCTTGACCGCTCTTTCCCGGAACTCCGCTAAAGGGTCGGAGAATGTCATAGGGGTGAAGCCCAGCGGCCCTCTTTCCACGGGTGCGGGGCTGTTGGCCTTGAGGGCCTCGAGTATTGTTTCCTTGCTGCTCATGTCGTAGATGCTTGTTTTACGGTAAAACTGTTATTTCCCGCTCTCCTCGGATTTGCCCTGGCCGGCCGGGGCGGAGGAGGACAGTTCTTCTTTCCAGATCTGTTCGAATGTGCGGGAGGTGAATTCCGGCAGCTCGCGGTCGCGGCCCCAGGCGTTGGCACTGCAGTAGAGCAGGCCGTGCGGGGCGATTTTCTCTCCGAGCCGTCCTGCCTTGATGCAGAAATGGAACATGCCGGGACTGCGCAGGGCGGTGTTGAGCACCTTGACGATGCCCTTCTTGACCGGATTGGCCAGTCCGAGGGAATCGAGTTCCTGCCTCCAGGAGTAGATCTGCTCTCCGAGATCGATCTTGGCGGGGCAGACATTGGAGCAGGACATGCAGAGGCTGCATGCGGAGACGTTGCCGCTGTACTGTTTGGGGTCGGCGAGCATTCCGAGGTTGATGCCCAGCGGTCCGGGGATGAAGTAGGAGTAGGAATAACCTCCTGAACGGCGGTAGATGGGGCAGGTATTCATGCAGGCTCCGCAGCGCAGGCATTTGAGCATGTTGCGGTGGACGGGGTTGCCGAGTATCCTGCTGCGGCCGTTGTCCACGATGACGATGTGCATCTCCTGGCCTTCCACGGGCCGTTTGTAGTGTGTGGTGTAGGTGGTGGAATGCTGTCCTGTGGCGGAGCGGGCGAGCAGCCGGTGGTATATGGCGAGGGCGTCGTAGTCGGGAATCACTTTCTCGAGGCCCATGATGGCTATATGCAGTTTGGGGAAGGATGTGCCCATGTCGGCGTTGCCCTCGTTGGTGCATACGACGAAGGCTCCGGACGAGGCCACGGCGAAATTGACTCCGGTCATGGCCGCATCGGCATGGAGAAACTTGTCGCGCAGGTGCCCTCTGGCAGCGTGGGTGAGGTAGGTCGGGTCGCTGTTGCCGTGCTCTGTGCCTATCTCGCGTTCGAAGAGCTCTCCCACTTCCTGCCTCTTGACGTGTATGGCCGGAAGGACTATGTGGCTGGGCGGCCGGTGCATAAGCTGCATGATGCGCTCTCCGAGGTCGCTCTCTACAGCCTCGATGCCGCGCTCCTCCAGATAGGGGGACAGGCCGCATTCTTCGGCGAGCATGGACTTGCTCTTGACCAGATGCCTGACTCCGTGCTCCTTGAGGATGCCGTAGACTATCTCGTTGTGCTCCTGGGCGTCCTTGGCCCAGTGTACGTGTATGCCGTTGGCCGTGGCATTGCGCTCGAACATCTCGAGGTAATGGGCCAGATGCGTGACGGTATGTATCTTGGTGCGGGCCGCCGCCTCCCGCAGGGCCTCCCATTCGGGGACGGACCGGGCCATGCGGTCCCTTTTCTCGCGGACGAACCACAGGGCCTGGTTGTGCCATGCAGTCCTCTCCTTGTCGGCTATGAACTTTTCGGCTGCTTTCGAATGTGTACTCATAAGATCGGATGTTAAAGGTTTGATGCTAAGATCTCGACTATGTGAATAGTCTTGACGGGCAGTTTCTGTCTCTGGATAATACCTTCCATGTGCATCAGGCAGGAGGAGTCGGCTCCGGTGATGTATTCTGCCCCGGTGGACATGTGGTCGCGGACCTTGTCGGCGCCCATGCATGCGGATACGGCCGGCTCCTCTATGGAGAACATGCCTCCGAAACCGCAGCACTCATCGACCCGGGAAGGCTCCATGACCTCTATGCCCTTCACGAGGGAAAGCAGGTCCCTGAGTTTGGAATAATGGGGAATGTTCAGCTCAGAGGGGGAGGCCAGTCGGATCAGTCTCTGTCCGTGGCAGCTGTTGTGGATGCTGACCATGTGGGGAAAATGCGCGCGGGGCAGTTCTGTAGGCCGCACCACGTCGTGGATGAACTCGCATATCTCGTATATCCGGCTGCTGAGGCACTCGTGCGCCTCCTTGTGCAGAATCTCGGGGTAGTGTTCCTTGACGAAGGCCACGCAGCTGCCGGAAGGGCCCACCACGTAGTCATAGTCCTTGAAAAGTTTCTCCATGTTGCGGGCCAGCGGGGCCGAGTCCTTCTCAAAGCCGCCGTTGGCCATGGGCTGGCCGCAGCAGGTCTGTCCGAGCGGGTAGTCCACGTCCACTCCGAGCGAGCGCAGCAGCTTGAAGGAGGCTGTGCCCACCTGAGGGTAGACGGCATTGACGAAGCAGGGAATGAAAAGTCCTATTTTCATAATAAGATGCTGTTATGTGTCTGTTTTCAATATGCGAAAATGTATACGATAATACCGGTTATGACCACGTAGCCGAGGGCGTAGAGCAGGGCTGCCTTGAGGATTTTGCCTTCCTGTCCCTGCTGTCCGCAGGCAGAGGTGGCAATGGCAATGCTCTGCGGGGAGATGATCTTGCCTCCGGTGGCTCCGGCGGTATTGGAAGCCGAGATCCATACGGGATCCGCGCCTATGTGTTCCGCCACGCCGGCCTGCAGCTTGCCGAAAAGGATGTTGGCCGAGGTGTCGCTGCCGGTGAGGAATGTTCCGATGGCTCCGATGGCGGGGGCGAACAGCGGGTAAAGTGCTCCTGTGGCCGTGGCCAGTGCGACGGCGAGGGTATTGATCATGCCCGAGGTCTCCATGATCGAGGAGAAGCCCACGAGGCAGATGACCGTGATGAATGTCTTTTTGAGCTGTACGGTGGATTTCCACAGCAGCCTTAGCAGTCCGCCGGCCTTACCTCCCTGCAGCAGTCCGCCGGCGAATGAGCCGATGAACAGCAGGAGTCCGCCCTGGACGAGCCATTGTACGGACCATGTGCGGGTCTCTCCGCCGATGTTGAAGCCGATGGATGTTTCGGCAACGGGAGCCAGGATATCCTTGATGGGCAGCAGGGGGCTGGTCAGCAGTATGAGCAGCATGATCAGGGCGTATACGGCCCAGGCCTGGATTATCTCTCGTGTGGTGTGCTTTCGTAAGGAATGTGTCGCCGCTGTCCCGGAATTGTCCGGTTCTGAGTCCTGTGCGGAGTTCCGTGCCGTGCGGCGGTCCAGGATGCGGCCCAGCAGGATGATGACCGCGATGGCTGCGACGGAGCCGAGAATGGCCGGGGTTTCCGGTCCGATATATCTGGCCGCAAGGTATTGGACGGCTAAGGATACTGCTCCGATGACCGTACCGATGAGGATGTTGCGGGGCAGAGCCTTCTTCCCCGGTACAGTCAGCTGGGCAATGACTATCGGTACCAATATCATGGTTACGGCCAGCTGGGCTACAACTGCCGGAGCCACTTTCATCACATCCAGCGAGGTCTCCTGCGCCAGGACGATGACCGGCACTCCGACCGCCCCGAAAGCCGTGGGCACGCTGTTGGCGATGAGGCTGACCAGTGCGGAGAAGACCGGCTTGAACCCGAGGCTGATGAGAATCGCCGCCGGTATGGCCACGGCCGTACCGAATCCGGCCATGCCCTCCAGCAGTCCCCCGAATCCCCAGGTGATGAGCAGCACCTGGATGCATTTGTTGGAGGAGATGGATGAGAACTGGGCCTTGAGCACCTCAATCTTCCCGGTGTGCAGGAGTACGTTGTAGCTGTAGATGGCCATAAGGATGATCAGCAGTATGGGAACCAGTGCCTTGAGCGCACCGTAGAAAAACGACAATCCCGTCTGCTGCAGCGGCTGGCCGAAATACCATACCGCTATGACGATGGTGACAATCAGTGTTATCAAACTGCTCCGGTCTCCCGGAACCTTGAACACGCCCATCAGTACAATCAGTGTCAGGATGGGCAGAAGAGCAAGTAAAACGTCCATGGCGACACATATCTCAATTCGCGCGCAAAATTACAAAAAATCTCAAAACAGCATGAGGACTTTGTTCCCGGCCGCTGTTTCCGTCCCGGTTATATTCCCGGTCAGGTCTCTGCCTCTCCGTTTTCGTTCTCTCCTCTGTAATCGGGATACGGGCTCCTCTTGCCCGAAACCCTCTATCGCCCCCTTGCGTATCAGCCAGCCCCAGTTCTTCTGGCCGTAGGAGGTCTTGTACAGGTACACCGGCATTTCCCAGTCCGAGAACATCTTCGGAAGCCTCAGCTCAGATGCTATAATCATTTCCTCCCGTTTCGAGGAGGAGCAGATAAGCAGCAGAATACAGTAATGTTGCTCAGGTCAGTTTTGGATCGATGTCGCCGACGAGGAGATTCTGCCCTTTGTGCTTGTGTTCAGGTGATGCACCTTAGGTCCAGCAGTAAAAGTGTGAAAATAGTCTTGATATTCAGGGGATTCTGGAGGTGCTGCATGTCGGACCTGGGGTAAAATGACGGTTTTATGGCAAAAAATGCGGGGTCCAGCAAAATGGAGAATCTGTATGGGATTTGTAATCAGTAAGATATGTTTTGCAGTGGCTGTTGGACTTACCGAAGTGTAGTAGCTGGTACGTGTATACTCGATTCCGGCTTTTGGGAATAAGGCGCGCTGCCTGTGGAATTGCCGCTCTGGAGCATCGTCACGGCTTGGAGAATGTCGAGACAGGATATCGGAGTATGCTGCCGATGCAGCCTCCGAGTCCTACGGGCAGTATGATCGGATCATGCTGGCTCCTCTTCTTTATGCAGAAGGTCCAGGAACTGTCGTCGCAGGTCCCGGATGGAGCGGCGGAGCTTCGGGGCGCAGAGCAGCCGCAGGTCGGATACTGCCAGCCGCAGCAGTCTCCAGGCTTCCTGGCACAGGACGGTGGCGGGCACGAGGGCGATTGACAGACCCAGGGCCCATTCCCACGGAAGGGTGCAGTAGAGGACAATGGCGTAGATGATGAGCAGCAGCGGCCAGAGCACGAGTGTGACTACAAAGCGGATGGAGTTGTAGAACGCGCGGTCTTTCATCTTCGAGAAGAGGAAGGCTGAAAGGCCGGTTACGGGGAGGGTCAGCACTCCGGCCGGAATAGTGTAGGGGAGGGTGACAATGAGTACCAGCAGCTGGAGCAGGCGGGACCAGAAGGGGTGCTTCTTGATGACGGAACCGAGGGAAATACCACGTTCCTCCCGCTCGCGGTGGATGTCGGCGGCACTGCTTAACAGTTCTGCGGCTTTCTTCGGTTCGGAGACCCGCAATCGGGCTATTTGTCCGAGGGTCATCTTGTTGGCCGCGAATCGAGTGGTCAGGGAGTGGCGGCGTAAGCCTGGATGCTCCTTCTTCCAGGAATCCACCTGCTGATTGATGACGGCGGCACAGGTATCTAAGGTAGCATCGTAGTATTCGTCATCGGGAATGTAGAGGATGACCTCCTTCATCCGCTCTGTGAGCTCGTCCTTCATCAGGTTCATCATCTCGGGCTGGGAGAGCGAGGCATGCTCCCTGATATATCCGCTGACGTTGATCGGGTCACCTATCTGTACCAGGACGGTGGAGCGGAACCGGAAGAAGTTTCCGTATTCCAGACCTACCGGCACGATGTACAGGGGCAGGCGCCCGTCCATGATCTTTTCGGCTTCGAGGGCGATTCGGAATATGCCTTTGGACAGGGGCAGCAGCGAATGCTTTGCCTGATGCCTCCCTTCGGGCAGTATGCAGAAGGGTACTTTGTCAAGTAACACATCCACGCTCTTGTGGATGATCTCGGTGTTCTTGCGCACCTCGTCCATACCGTCGCGGATGCGCATGATGGGCATGATCTTCAGGAAGCGGAGAATCTTCGCGACTTTTGGGTTCCTGAAAATGTCGGCCCTGGCCACGAATACCTTCTGCTTGCGGTCCATGGCCAGAATCACCAGCGCGTCCATCAGGGCGTTTGTGTGGTTCGGGGCGTAGATGACAGCTCCGTCGGCTGGTACTTTTTCCAGTCCCACGTATTTTATCCTGCGGTATGCCATCCGCAGCATGAAATCGACGTAATGCCGCAGAAAGGCGTAGAGTCCGTTGAAGTCCTGAATTTTCCTGTTTTCCTTCTTACCCATTGTACTTGAAAATTATGCTGCCGCCTTGACATTGCCCTCCGGAAGGGGATGCCTGCGGAAGATGGCGGCCAAAGTGAGACCGGCGATGATATGCCAGATACCCCACCATGCCGTTACAAAAAGCATTCCTCCGTAGTGTCCGTGCCATATCTCCGGAGGGAATATGGCGGGGTTGAACAGTAGCACCAGTCCGAGTCCCGAGTTCTGGATGCCGACCTCAATCGTTATTGACCTGCGGTCTCTCAGCGGCAGACGGGCCGCCATCCCTCCGAAATATCCCGTGGCGAATGCGGCGGCGTTATGTACCAGTACAATCAGGAAGATGAATATGATATTGTCGATGAACAACTGGAAATTCTGGGAGAATGATGCCACTACCATTACTAAGAAGAGGAGGATGGAGAGGGTCTGAGCCGGTTTGGTGATCTTCTTCGTGGCGTTGGGGAAATACCGGGCGAAGAGCATTCCCAGGACGATGGGGATGCCTAAGAGCAGCAGTATCTGCCACAGCATCGGCAGGAAAGGAATGACCAGCCGGGGAATTTCACCGGTGATGCTTATGGCATTGTAGTACAATGTTCCCCAGATGAAGAAATTGAACGGAGTAATCAGGGGGGCGAATGCGGTCGTCACTGCTGTCATGCTCACGGAAAGCTCTACGTTGCCCTTCGAGAGGGAGGAGATGAAATTGGAGATGTTGCCCCCGGGACAGGACGCCACCAGTATCATGCCCAGGGCCACCATCGGGGTGATCCAGTGGTTCAGGGCCATGCAGATCAGGAATGTCACAGCGGGCAGTCCGACCCATTGCAGCAGAATGCCGGTGATGATGGATCTGGGATGGCGGAACACCTGTTTGAAAGTGTCCAGCCTTATCCCGAGGGCCACTCCGAACATGATGAAAGCCAGCAGGATGTTGACTATCATCATGCCGTTCTCCCCGAAGTTGATGGAGATGGAGTTGAGGCTTTCCAGTTGCTCTTTCATATACCTAAGACGACGCAGCAGTTTGCCTGTTCTGTCTTTTTCTGCACGCCGTTATTCCCTGATGGCCTTGATTCCGGGCAGTTCCTTTCCTTCTAAGAACTCCAGCATCGCACCGCCGCCGGTAGACACGTAGCTGACCTTGTCGGCATAGCCCATCTGGGTAACTGCCGCCACTGAGTCGCCGCCGCCTACGAGGGTGAACGCTCCCTTCTCAGTGGCTTCTGCGAGAATCCCGGCTATGGAGTTGGTGCCGTGAGCGAAGTTGGGCATCTCGAATACTCCTACGGGACCGTTCCAGAGTATGGTTCTGGAGTTCAGCAGTACCTCTCTCCACTCGGCTACTGCCTTGGGGGATGCGTCCATACCCATCCATCCGTCTGGGATGGCGTTGGCCTGGCATATCTGTGTATGTGCGTTGTTGTCAAATGCGTCAGCGGCCACAACCTCTGTTGAGAAGTACAGTTTTACACCTTTCTCCCTGGCCTTGGACATAGTGTCGAGGGCTGTCTGGAGCTGGTCGTCCTCTACGAGAGAAGTCCCGATAGCGCCTCCCTGGGCTTTCATGAAGGTATAGACCATGCCGCCGCCGATAATCATGTTGTCGGCCAGATCGAGCAGGTGCTCTATGACTCCGAGTTTGGAGGAGACTTTGGCTCCGCCGAGGATGACGGTCAGGGGACGCTGGGGATTGCCTAAGACCTTGTCAATCGCCTTGATCTCACCCTCCATCACGTAGCCGAACATCTTGTCGTTGGGGAAGTATTTGGCGATGAGGGCTGTGGATGCGTGGGCCCGGTGGGCAGTTCCGAATGCGTCGTTGATATAACAGTCCGCGTAAGAAGCCAGGTGCTCGGTGAATTTCTTCTGGCTCTCTTTCACTGCGGCCTTTGCGGCTTTCTTCTCCTCTTCGGTGGCGTCCTCGGCCAGTCCGCGGGGCTTGCCTTCCTCCTCTGCGTAGAAACGCAGGTTCTCGAGCAGGAGCACTTCGCCGGGCTTGAGGGCGGCGGCCTGCTCATCGGCCTTCATGCAGTCGGGAGCGAACTGCACCCTGGTGCCGAGCAGTTCCTCTATGCGTCCTATAATGTGCTTGAGAGAGAATTTTTCCGCAGGTCCTTTCGGTTTCCCGAGGTGGGACATTATGATGAGGGAGCCTCCGCCTGCCAGTACCTTTTTCAGGGTGGGGATGGCGGCACGGATACGTGTGTCGTCAGTGATGTTGAAATCCGAGTCGAGGGGGACGTTGAAATCCACTCTCACAATGGCTTTCTTGCCATTAAAGTCATAAGAGTCTATGTTCTGCATAACCGTGTAGTTTATTTGGCTGCAAAATTATAAAAATATCCGGAATAATCCTGCATGCAGTTGCCGCGTCAGCCGCATCCGGCTGTGCGTATGGCCTACAGCTGTATCCTGAACAGGGTGGTGGAACCGTCGTCGTTGAATCTTGACCAGTAGAGCACGTTGTCTTTCTCGA
>OLJB01000004.1_pt1 | contig 185166 bp, 197 predicted proteins | sample 1601391 | NCBI WGS metagenome assembly OLJB01 (sample SAMN01915215, study PRJEB22387) | human gut metagenome | isolation source: stool | host: Homo sapiens | place: USA | reverse complement strand
ACACGCCGGTGCTTAATCTGCCAAAGGCAGATTTTAGCATCCGTTGCGCGTGCAGTCAAGCGAGAGCGTGCCGCCAGGGGGGTTATGCAGGGGTGTAAATGCGTGCAGCCAAGCGAGAGCGTGCCGCCAGGGGGATTATGCCGGGGTGTAAATGCGTGCCGTCAGAGGGCTTATGCCGGGGTGCACTTCACTATTTTTACCCCAAGTCTTTCAATTACCATATCCCCATTAATTTCTTCATTTGATATCAAATCATGTCCGTTTACACCGTTCACGGTAACTGCGGATTCGTTGTAATTCAGGTAAAAGGCAAAGCGTGTACCTTCATATTCTCTCTCATGATATTCAATGCCGCCCGGAAGCCTGTTATAGCTGATTCCGGCTTCGGTAAGAAGGAGTTCCATGATCCGGCCGAAAGATGCGTCGTCAATGCGTGCACCGATGTAGCAAGCACTGCCGCGGCCGTATTTGTTGAGCGTGATGGCAGGTGTGCCGGCATAGAAATCATCGGTGTAACGTCCGAGGATTTCGAGTCCGGCAGAGTCTGTGAGGTCAGTGCGCAGGATTTCAGCGTAATCACGGACAACGGCGCCGCCTGCGATGTTGATATGATTGCAGTCTGACGGGTAAAGCGTGTCGATTTCTTCTGCGACAATGCCGAAGACCTCTTTAAGAACGGAACCCGGGAAACCGCCGAGATAACATAAAGTATTGTCATCCACATAGCCGGTAAGGTAAGTTGCGGCAAGGGTGTTGCCGGACTGTACGAAATCGGCAAGCCTGCGGGCATTTTTTTCATCTATCATATATAACATCGGAGCGACGATAAGGCTGTAGCCGGTGAAATCATCGTCCGGAGAAATTACATCAACATCAATGCCGAGAGCCAGAAGTGCACGGTAAGCGCGGAAGACGGTTTCCGGGTATTTTTTGGTAGACTGCGCAAGCCCCATCATGTTGTTGACGGCCCACCAGCAGTTCCAGTCAAAAATAACGGCAGCACGGGATTTGATAACCGAGCCGCGGAGTTCACCGAGCGAACCAAGAAGAGCACCAAGCTCTGCAACATCCTTGAAAATGCGTGTGTCAGAACGGCCCAGGTGGTCGATGACGGCACCGTGGTACTGCTCATAGGAACCGCGGCCTTTCCGCCACTGGAAATATTGTACGGTGTCGGAACCGCAGGCAACAGCCTGCATGGAAAAAAGCCTGTGTATGCCGGGACGCTTTAATTTGTTATAATTGTGCCAGTTTACAAGTCCAGGAGCACTCTCCATAAGCATGAACGGACTGTCTTTTTTCATGGAACGCATGATGGCATGCTCGAATGAATTTTCCGTCATGGTATCGGCGAGACTCTCGTAATCATTGTGCAGGAAAGGATAGGAATCCCAGCTTATAACGTCCAGTTCACGCGCCATAACGCGGTAATCAAGCCCCTCATACGTTTGCATGAAATTAGTGGTAACCGGAATCTGCGGGGTGGCAGTCTTCAGAAGCGCAATTTCGGACTTCATAAAGTCAGTTGTATTCCATGTGGTAAAACGCTTCCATTCAAGGTTGAGCCCCATGATGCTGTATTCACCGCCCTCGAAAGGAGGTTCAATCTGGTCAAAACTGTTATAACGGTGGCTCCAGAAAGTGGTCCACCAGGCAGAATTGAGTTTCTCTATGTCGTTGTCAAATTTGTCGGCAAGATAGGACTGAAAACGCTTAACGCAGAGAGGACAGTAGCACTCGCCGCCGAATTCGTTGGAAATATGCCACATGATAAGCCCCGGATGTGCTGAGGCTGCTTTGATTAACTCAGTGTCAATCGTGCGCACCTTTTCACGGAAAATCGGCGAACTCATGCAGTGATTATGGCGCACGCCGTGATGAGCGCGCATGCCACGGGAGTCAACACGCATGGCTTCGGGATATTTCATGTCAAGCCATGCAGGCCTTGCTCCGGATGGGGTTGCAAGAATCGTGTAAATGCCGTTGGCATAAAGTTTATCCATGATGTCGGTAAGCCATTTGAAGTGAAATTCACCCTCGCGCGGCTCATATACCGACCATGAGAAAACGCCGAGCGTGGCGCAGTTCATGCCGGCCTTTTTCATAAGGCGGATGTCCTCCTCAAGAATGTCGGGGCGGTCAAGCCACTGTTCCGGGTTGTAGTCGCCGCCATGCATAATTCCGTCAATCTGCGGAAAAAGAATCTTTCTCTCCATAAAAAATAAAATCCTCCATACAGTAAAAATCATATGTGCGCAATCGCTTGCTCATTTATTTAGAGAGTAACATATCCATAGATAAAAATCAAACTGTAAAAGATGTGTATTTTGTAAATTGTTTATGGATTGCAGCTGTGATATACTGTAAAAAGAAATACACATTAGGGAGAATTGATCCATGATTCGAAATATCATATTAGACATGGGAAATGTGCTTCTTGACTATAATCCGGAAGTTATACTTGAAAAGACGCTGGATAACGAAGAAGACAGGCAGATTATAAGAAAAGAACTTTTCGGCGGTCCGGAATGGGTACAGGGTGACCTCGGAATAATTAAGAATTCGGAGCGCTTTGACGGAGTAAGCCAAAGGGTACCTTCAAGACTTCATCCCGCCCTCAGAGAATGCGTTGAAAATTGGGACATATGCATGGTTCCTGTGGAAGGCGCTGTGGATTTCTGCCGGGAAATCAAGACACGCGGTTATGGCATGTATGTGCTGTCGAATGCGTGCAGTCTCTTTTATGAATATTTTCCAAAGTATTTTCCGCTTGAGTGGTTTGATGGAATCGTGGTTTCGTCCGATGAACACATTGTTAAACCGGATGCCGGAATTTACAGGATTCTGCTGGAACGGTACGGGCTTAATGCGGATGAATGTCTTTTTATAGACGACAGAGCTGACAATGTGCGAGGAGCGGTTGAATCAGGGATGAACGCATATGTTTTTAACAATGATTTTGAGACGGTGAAGAGCCGGTATGGATTATGACAGGCAGAAAATGCTTATCATAAAAAAATAAAAAAGTCAGTAAATATCTATTGCGCAAGCGATTGCGCAGTGCTATAATCACGATATAAGGTACCGGTAAAAATATATATAAATTATTTGGAAGGAGATTACAGATGAAAGAAAAACTCATTGCCACATTTAAAGAGAAATTCGGCGACGGCGGAGACATCCGTTCATATTTTGCACCGGGTCGTGTTAATCTTATAGGTGAGCATACGGATTATAACGGAGGACATGTTTTTCCCTGCGCACTCACGATCGGAACATATTTTATAGCAAGACAAAGAGAAGACAGGGTTCTGAGATTTTATTCAACTAATTTTGAAAGTCTCGGAATAATCGAGAGCAGCCTTGATAACCTGGTATGGAGCAAGGAAGCTGACTGGACAAACTATCCTATGGGCGTTATGTGGGCATTCGGTGAGAAGGGATATAAGATTACCAATGGTTTTGATATTCTTCTCTGTGGAAATATTCCGAATGGATCCGGACTTTCATCATCCGCATCCGTAGAGGTTGGAACGGGAGTACTTCTCCGTGATATGTATGGATTTGATGTGAGCATGATTGACATCGCTCTTATCGGACAGTATTCCGAGAATAATTTCAATAAAGTCAACTGTGGAATTATGGATCAGTTTGCAATCGCTATGGGTAAGAAGGATCATGCTATTTTCCTTGACACGGCGGATCTTTCGTACGAGTATGCACCGATTGTCCTTAAGGATGCCAAGATTGTCATAGCATGCAGCAATAAGAAACGTGGACTCGGCGATTCCAAATATAACGAAAGACGCGCGGAATGTGAGGAGGCACTTGCCGAATTGCAGACCGTGGTTGACATAAAAAGCCTTGGCGAGCTTGATGAGGCACAGTTTGAACAGTACAGATCAGCCATCAAGTCAGAGGTAAGACAGAGAAGAGCCAAACATGCCGTATATGAGAACCAGAGAACAATCAAAGCGGTTGAGGCACTTAAGGCAGGCGATATTGAGGAGTTTGGAAAGCTTATGATTGCATCCCACGATTCACTCAGGGATGATTACGAAGTTACAGGTAAGGAACTTGATACACTTGTTGCTTCGGCGCTTAAGCAGGACGGTGTGATCGGTTCAAGAATGACCGGTGCCGGATTTGGCGGATGCACCGTAAGCATTGTTAAAAATGATAACATCGACGCTTTCATTGAAAATGTCGGTAAGGAATATAAAGATACAATAGGATACGCAGCAGACTTTTATGTAGTAGAAGTCGGAGATGGCGCAGGTACAATATAGTTTATTTATGGAAGGAGACCGTAAAATGACAGTATTAGTTCTCGGAGGAGCCGGATATATCGGTTCACACACAGTTTATGCATTAATTGAGAAAGGTGAAGATGTTGTAATAATCGATAATCTTGAGACCGGACACATCGAAGCCGTACATCCAAAGGCACGTTTCTACAAGGGCGACATCAGGGACAGGGCATTTGTAGACAGCGTCCTTGACAAAGAAAAAATCGATGCGGTAATTCACTTTGCAGCCAACTCACTTGTAGGCGAGAGCATGACCAATCCGCTCAAGTACTATGATAATAACGTCAACGGAACCAAGGTGCTTCTTCAGTCAATGGTTGCGCACGGACTGAACAAGATCGTATTTTCATCAACAGCAGCCACATACGGCGAGCCGGAGAGAGTTCCGATCCTTGAGACAGACAGAACAGAGCCGACCAACGCATACGGCGAGACCAAGCTCTCCATGGAGAAAATGTTCAAATGGACCGACCGTGCACACGGACTCAAATACGTTTCACTCAGATATTTTAACGCCTGCGGTGCGCATATAAGCGGCCAGATAGGTGAGGCACATAAGCCGGAGACACATCTTATTCCGCTCATCCTTCAGGTTCCGCTCGGACAGAGGGAGGCAATCAATATTTTCGGTAACGATTATCCGACCAAGGACGGAACATGTATCAGAGATTACATTCATGTTACTGACCTTGCGCAGGCGCACATCCTCGCGGTTGATTACCTTATGAAGGGCAATGACAGTAATATTTTCAACCTCGGTAACGGCGTTGGATTTACCGTCAACGAAGTAATCGAGACAGCCCGTAAGGTTACGGGACATCCGATTCCTGCTGTCATGGCAGAACGTCGTGCCGGCGACCCTGCACAGCTTATCGCTTCAAGCGAGAAGGCTAAGACAATTCTCGGATGGAAGCCGGAGCATGCCGACCTTGAAGAGATAATTGCGACGGCATGGAAGTGGCACAGCACACATCCGAACGGATACGCCAAATAGGAGGATATGATGATTTATTCTGCGATTAAGAAACTTGTGACATACGGCCTTGAAACAGGCCTTGTGCCGCAGGAAGAGCAAATATACACAACCAATCTTATTCTTGACTGCCTGAAACTTGACGATTACGAGGATGACGGAGTCGAATATAAGAATGTGGAACTGGAACCGGTACTTAATGAAATTCTTGATTATGCGGTTTCCAAGGGAATTATAGAGGACAGCATAGTTTACCGTGATCTTTTTGACACGAGGGTGATGAACTGCCTTATGCCGCGTCCGAAGACAGTAATCGATACATTCAAGGCTCATTATGCCAATTCTCCGAAGGAGGCTACGGATTACTATTTTAAGTTAAGCCAGGATTCGGATTATATAAGAAGATACCGTGTATGTAAGGACATCAAATGGGTTACTCCGACCGAGTATGGTGATATCGACATCACGATTAATCTGAGCAAGCCGGAGAAAGATCCGAAGGCCATTGCTGCAGCCAAGACTGCTAAGCAGAGCGGTTATCCTAAGTGCCTTCTCTGCAAGGAAAATGAAGGTTATGCAGGCCGCGTGAATCATCCGGCCAGAGAGAATCACAGAATTATTCCGATAAAGATCAATAATAGTGACTGGGGATTCCAGTATTCACCGTATGTGTATTATAATGAACATTGCATAGTGTTCAACGGTGAGCACAGCCCGATGAAAATAGAACGCAATACATTTGTAAAGCTTTTCGATTTTGTAAAGCTGTTCCCTCATTATTTTCTCGGCTCCAATGCGGATCTTCCGATTGTAGGCGGTTCAATTCTCTCACATGACCATTTCCAGGGCGGAAATTACGAATTTGCCATGGCAAAGGCACCGGTTGAGCATGAATTTACGGTTCCGGGATACGAAGATGTCAAAGCCGGTATCGTTAAATGGCCGCTTTCGGTAATCAGATTAAGAAGCACCGATACGGAGAAAATAATCAATCTTGCGGACCACATCCTTGGCAAGTGGCGCGCATATACGGACGAGGCGGCATTCATTTACGCCGAGACCGACGGCGAGCCGCACAACACGATCACGCCGATTGCCAGATTCAAGGACGGAATGTACGAACTTGATCTTGCGCTCCGCAATAACATCACGACGGAGGAATGTCCTCTCGGTGTATATCATCCGCATGCCGAGCTTCATCACATCAAGAAGGAGAACATAGGACTTATCGAGGTTATGGGTCTTGCGGTACTCCCGTCAAGACTTAAGAGCGAGATTGAGACACTTAAGGATTATATCATTAATCATAAGGATATCCGTTCCAACGAGAGCATTGAGAAACATGCCGACTGGGTCGATGAGTTCAGCAGAAATTATGATGTGATCGACGAGAACAATGTCGATGAAATTCTCCGCAAGGAAATAGGAATAGTATTCTCCAAGGTTCTTGAATACGCAGGTGTGTTTAAGAGGGATGAAGCCGGAAGAGAAGCATTTGACAGATTTATCAAAACGTTATAATATAAATGTCAGTGGGCAGGCCATAGGCCTGCCCATAATATTTTTACCAGGAGTTTTACATGGACAGTCTTATATTCAGTCTTAATGCAACGATTCCCGTATTTCTGGTGATCGTACTCGGATATATTCTTATGAGGGTCGGATTTTTTACGGAAGGGTTCGTAAAGATAGCGGACAAATATGTGTTCAAAGTTGCACTTCCGGTGCTTTTGTTCAAGCAGATCGCAACCGCAGATATCCACTCGGATTTTGACATAAAGTTCGTTCTCTTCTGCATGATTTCAACAACACTTATGTTTGCCGGAGTGTGGCTTGGCGCGCGTCTTTTCTTAAAAGACAAATCTTCTGTCGGTGCTTTTGCACAGGCAGCAGCGCGGGGAAGCGCGGCAATACTCGGCATTGCTTTTATCGAGAATATATACGGCAGCTCCGGAATGGGGCCGCTTATGATCGTGTCGGCTGTGCCGCTTTACAACATATATTCGGTCATAATTCTTACACTTGGTGCATCAGACCGTGAGAGCGGCCGCGGTGCCATAAAGAAAACTTTGCGCGGCATCATAACGAACCCTATTATCATCGGCATTGTTCTGGGCCTTCCGTTTTCAATAGCCGGCATAACCATTCCGGCCATTCCGTTAAAAACAATGACAAGCATTGCACAGACCGCAACGCCGGTTGCGCTCCTGGTGGTCGGTGCAGGCTTCAAAGGAAAGCAGGCACTTGCGAAAATCGGTCCGACCTGTGCTGCCACATTTATCAAACTCATCGGCCTTCCGCTTATATTCCTTCCTGCGGCTCTCGCACTCGGATTCAGGAATGAAGCGCTGGTTGCCATAATCATCATGCTTGGTTCACCGACAACGGTTACCTGCTACATAATGGCGCGCAATATGAAAAACGACGAAATTTTAAGTGCAAGTGTGGTCGTGCTTGCGACGCTTGTATCATCAATTACATTGACAGGCTGGATTTTCCTTATGCGTAGTCAGGGCTGGATATAATGGTTGCCTTTTTTACTTAATTGTTGTAAAATTTCAGTGATACAGATATATATTCTGACGGATGATAAGCCTTGTAGGAGGGGCGTTCCGTCATAGCAGGAGGTACAAGTTTATTATGAAGTTTTTTATTGACACAGCCAAGGTCGAGGACATTAAGAAGGCCAATGACATGGGCGTTATCTGTGGTGTAACCACGAACCCTTCACTTATCGCTAAGGAAGGCAGGGATTTCAAGGAGGTTATCGCTGAGATAGCATCCATAGTTGACGGCCCTATAAGCGGTGAAGTTAAGGCCACGACACAGGACGCAGAGGGTATGATCAAGGAAGGCCGTGAGATTGCAGCCATCCACCCTAACATGGTAGTTAAGATTCCTATGACAGTTGAGGGTCTTAAGGCGACCAAGGTTCTTGCATCAGAGGGAATCAAAGTTAACGTAACACTTATTTTCAACGCCAACCAGGCACTTCTCGCAGCAAGAGCAGGTGCTGCATATGTATCACCGTTCCTTGGCAGACTTGATGATATATCCACACCGGGCATTGATCTTATCAGGACAATTTCAGATATTTTCATGAATTACCCGGACATCACAACAGAGATAATAGCTGCAAGTATCCGTAATCCGATCCACGTTACGGATTGTGCACTTGCAGGTGCAGATATCGCAACGATTCCTTATGCGGTTATCGAACAGATGACAAAGCATCCGCTTACAGACCAGGGAATTGAGAAATTCGTTGCAGATTATCAGAAAGTATTCGGTTAATACATAGGCAGATTACCGGGAAGCAGCTGCTTGAACGGTTTTATCTGATTTATGATAATATATGATACATGAAAGGAATATAATTATGAGTACACAGATTGACAAGATGTCAGTTAATGCAATCAGAGTTCTTGCGGCAGATGCCGTGCAGAAGGCTAATTCAGGCCATCCGGGACTTCCGCTCGGATGTGCTGCTATCGGATATGAACTCTGGGGCAGACATATGAAACATAATCCGGCCAATCCTAAATGGCCTGACAGAGACCGTTTCATTCTTTCGGGAGGCCACGGTTCAACACTTCTGTATTCATTGCTTCATCTTTTTGGATACGGACTGACTAAGGAAGACCTTATGAACTTCAGACAGGACGGTTCCCTTACACCGGGACATCCTGAATACGGCCACACGGTAGGCGTGGAGGCGACTACAGGTCCGCTCGGCGCAGGAATGGGAATGGCTGTCGGTATGGCAGCAGCAGAGGCTCATCTCGCTTCGATTTTTAACAAGGAAGGATATCCGGTTGTAGACCATTACACATATGTACTCGGCGGAGACGGCTGCATGATGGAGGGTATTTCATCAGAGGCAATGTCACTTGCCGGAACAATGGGACTCGGCAAACTCATTGTAATTTATGATTCTAATGCGATTTCAATTGAAGGAAGCACTGATATTGCTTTCACGGAGAACGTACAGAAGAGATTTGAAGCATTCGGTTTCCAGACCATCACGGTTGAGGATGGCAACGATACTGATGCGATAGGCAAGGCAATCGAGGAAGCCAAGGCAGATACCACAAGACCTTCACTCATCACGGTCAGGACCCAGATCGGTTTCGGATGCCCGGCTAAGCAGGGCAAGGCAAGCGCACACGGCGAGCCTCTCGGAGCTGAGAATATAGAGGCACTCAAGGACAACCTCGGCTGGCCATCCAAGGAGCCGTTCTTCGTGCCGGATGATGTATATGACAATTACAGCAGACTTGCCAAGGCAGGAGCTGATAAAGAGGCTGAATGGAACGCTCTTTTTGCGGATTATTGTGCTAAATTCCCTGAGATGAAGACACTCTGGGATGAATACCATGATGAAGACAGAGCAGCCAAAGTTCTTGACACCGAGGATTTCTGGGCACACGGCGATGCAGCCGAGGCTACAAGAAGCGTATCCGGTAAGGTGCTTAACAAGGCAAAGGCAGTTCTTCCTAACCTTGTGGGCGGTGCGGCAGACCTTGCACCTTCCACCAAGACATATATGAACGGTGCAGGAGATTTCTCCAAGGCAGATTATTCAGGCTGTAACTTCCATTTCGGCGTAAGAGAGCTTGCGATGGCTGCAATCGGCAACGGACTTATGCTGCACGGCGGTCTCAGGGCTTTTGTATCCACTTTCTTCGTATTCAGTGATTACACTAAGCCTATGGCAAGACTTTCAGCACTTATGAAGCTTCCGCTCACATATGTATTCACTCATGACAGCATCGGTGTCGGCGAGGACGGCCCGACACATGAGCCTATCGAGCAGCTTGCCATGTTCAGGGCAATGCCTGACTTTGCGGTATATCGTCCATGTGATGCTACAGAGACGGCAGCTGCATGGTACTATGCGCTGACCAATAAGGACACTCCTACAGCACTTGTTCTTTCAAGACAGAACCTTCCGCAGATGGCAGGTTCGTCAAAGGATGCTCTTAAGGGTGGATATGTTATAGATGATTCATCAAAGGCTGTTCCTGATGTAATCCTCATGGCTTCAGGTTCAGAAGTTTCACTTGCTGTTGATGCCAAGAAGGTTCTCGCAGACGAGGGAATGGATGTAAGAGTTGTAAGTATGCCTAGTATGGATATATTCGAGCGCCAGAGCGACGAATACAAGGAATCGGTTCTTCCTAAGGCATGCCGTAAGAGAGTTGCTGTTGAAGCTCTTTCGGATTTCGGATGGGGCAGGTATGTAGGACTTGACGGTGCATATGTAACAATGCACGGTTTCGGTGCCAGCGCACCGGCATCCAAGCTTTTCGATAAGTTCGGCTTCACGGTTGACAATGTAGTTAAGGCAGTTAAGAGCCTGTAATATATAATAGAGCGTGTGAAAAACGAAGTGAGGTAACTAAAGGCCCTTCTTTTTCACACGCTCTTGTTTTTTGAAGATGTCGTGGTGATATGCGACATCTTCAAAAAACAATATTGTGGAATAATCTGCGTTTTCGTGTTTTGAATCGGTGGAATGGATTATCTATTATTACAATAATCACACTAAATTAATCAATTTGTCATTAAAAGTGATAATTCAACGAAAGAATCGGGAGATTGAAACAGCTAAATTCACACTTAATAATGTAAATTAATCGATTTGGTGATAAATCAGTTTGTTATTTTGGAACAAATATGCAAAAATATATGTTAAATTGCGCTGCAATTATCACTAAATTATTAGAAAATAATTAAAAAGGGAGAATATGTCAAGATATTGGCGGAATATAAGAGAGAAAATTCACACTTAATTGCGCATAGGTTGGAAAATGGGGATATAAATATAATATACTACATTTAAAACTACCCGCGGAGATACACTTATTCCGATGTTAATGTATCCCCGCGGGAATTATTCTGCTTATCCTACCTGGCTGTTGTCAAGTATGATGGTAAACGGTCCGTCGTTTACCAGTGAAACCTTCATGTCTGCACCGAAGATACCGTGCTCAACGACAGGAGTCTGTGCGCGGCACAAATCTATAAATGCTTCATACATGCGGCAGGCTTCGTCCGGTGCCTTGGCATTGGTAAATCCGGGTCTGTTTCCGTGACGGCAGTCGGCGCATAAAGTGAACTGCGAAATGACGAGAAGTGAACCGTCGACGTCGGCAAGTGATTTGTTGGTCTTGCCGTTCTCGTCCTCAAAAATACGGAGTTTCAACATCTTGTTGACGAATTTCGGAAGCATCTCATCTGTGTCATCGGCCTCAATACCGACAAGGACAAGCAGGCCCTTGCCAATGCTGCCCACGGTGGAACCGTCCACAGAGACGGAAGCATTTGTTACACGCTGGATTACTAATTTCATAAGTTACACCTCGAAAGCTTTCTTTATGCTGTCATAATGCAGGAAAATTCCCTGACTGCCGAGTTCTTTGATTTCATTCGGTGTGGCAAAACAAAATCCTGCAGTTTCCTCGGTCTGCAGATGAACATCTTCCTCATCAAAATCACCGGTAAATCTGTAGACATCAACAAAGTAATTGTCGCCCTCGCCCGGATTGTCCCTGCGGTATGTAAAAAGATATCCGCCGCCAAAATTATTTACGTCAAGTCCTGTTTCCTCAAGAACCTCACGCCTTACCGCCTCGGCAGAACTTTCGCCGGCCATTGCGGCACCGCCCGACACCTCCCAGTGACCCGGAGCCCAGGCTTTGGTCATAACCCTTTTGGTAATGAGAAAACGTCCGTCCGTGCGCTGCATTACGCCGAGAACGGTCAGATGGTACTCGCCGTCCTTAAGATGCCAGTCGTTACGCTTCATGGTACGGCCGGTAGGTTTCTTATCGCTGTCATATATGTCCCAGAATTCTATTTTATCGCTCATAATCAGAGCCCTCCATTCACAAATAAATCGTGAATAATTATACAATATATGAATTGGACGGTCAAGATGAAGGGAATTATATATGATAAAATAATCCTTGACATTGTGTAAAAAATAATTTACAATTTGAACAACACAAAGGAGAGATAGACTAAGGGAATTTGACTTTATTAGGGAAAATCTAAATACATAAAGGATTTAAATCATGCAGGGAAAGTAAATCTAAACGGAAGGGTTTTCTTGTTTAATGGGAAGGCGGCTTGTTACTAAGAGAAATTTAGCTGAGTGGGAAAAGATTCTGGATGTAGAATGGAATTATCTAAAATCAAATCTATTAATAGTCATACACCTCTTTATGTGAATAAAGCACAAAAAAGGAGAAATTAAAATGACAAAAACAATCAAGAAAATTGCAGCAACTGTAATCGCAACCGCAATGGTGGTCGGAAACATGAATGTTGTAAAAGCAAGCACCAAGGAGGTGTTTTATTCAAACGACCTCGGGTTAGCACTTACGAATGAGGAATTTGTTAGTGCAGCTCAATATATGGATTTGGATGAGCTAGAGTTATTTAATCAGGAGGAGTATGATTATTTTATAAGTCATATCGATGAGGACTCGGTTATTTCTGATGTAAAGTATGTTAAAACGTCAGTGCAAGAAGACGGTAAAAAAGAACAAATTGTTAATGAGGAATATATCTCTGAAGGAGATATGTTGAATGAATTGAATTTGAGAAATAAAACAATGGATTCTTACTATGGAAAATCTCAAATAAACACATGTGGATTAGCGGATAGGGAAGATACTGTCAAAACAAGCATGAAAAAGATAGAGATGAGAATGTACAACGTCGGAGCAAGTTCTAAAAAGGTTTCATTAACATGTACATGGCTTTCATTACCTAAGACAAGATCATATGATGTCATTGCTTTTAGAACAACTGCAAAGACAGCTATACTTGATAGTAATGGTACAGAAAATATATTAGGTTTTCAGTACTATGATGGGAAGCAGATTAAGTATACATATACATCGGACAATTTAAAGAAAAGTTACCATGGAATAGGATTATCAATGAATATTGTTGACAGCGTATCGAGATCATTATCAATGAAATTTTCTGTAACATTCGGATCAAATGTTGATCCATATACTGTGTATGGGTCATATCAGCATTCTGTCGATGATATATCATTAGCAAAATCTAAAAAGTATACAATCAGTGCCGCTGGAATGGGTAAGGTGATAAAATTTAAATCAAGCGTAGCATCAAGTTATGATAATACTCCGGGTCTGGTAGTAACTGGATCATTGTATGATGGTTTATAAAATAAGGAGGATTTATAATGAACAGATTTAAGACAATCGGTGCAGTGGCGTTAGCGGCAGTTATGCTTACGGCCTGCGCTAAAACGGCGACAACGGATAACGGAGCGCAGAATGAAACAAAGGCAGCCGCAGTGGAACTCAGTGCAGAGCAGTTGGACTATCTCACAACACAGGCGGGTTTGACGGAAGACTCCATAGCGTTAATGGATTACGAGGCCATTAACTGGCATCTCCTCGGAACCGGCATGGAACTGTATAACAAGAGTTCGGGTGTTGAAGTGAATGGTATCACATATAAGAATGAATCCGGAACGGATTATATTAATGCGGTATCAGAGAGTGAGGAACCGATTACACTTGATGAAGTGTATGCCATAAGGGATAAGGAAGCGGATATCAGACTGGAAGACTTCATGAAGTATTCGTTTGAGATTAAAGTCATCAATGCCGAAGACGGAACATATGCCATGTATGTACCGGTAAAAGATTACGAAAACACCTATGTTGTGACAGCTTTTAAGGAATCGGATGACGGAACCGTTAAATTAAAAGTGCCGTTTCTGGTATATCCAAAAGATGATGGAACCGAAATTGTTTTTTCAATAGATTATGACAAGGCATTGTTTGACACATTCTATGAAAACGGCGATTATTCGATTGATGGCAAGCTTTTCTACGGAATCCAGTATTCGTCGGTAACGGACAAATCGCTTGTGTTGCAGGTGTTCAACAATACCGATGAAGAAGTGTCGATTGGTAAAGGATTTAAAATATATAAATTAAACGGCACGGATAAAGAACTTGTAGTTGAGGACGAACACGAAATCGGACAGGCGGTTTCGAAGTCCTCATGGGGTACAAGACCGATTTCGTTCGGAGAGGGTAAAACGCTTTCTGCCGGCAGTTACATCATTGAATTTGGTGATGATAAGACGGGCGGAGAACTCGAATTTGAAGTAAAATAGGATATGGTTTAGAACGGCGTCGTCCATAACAGGGCGGCGCCGTTTTATAATTGCAATACGGTAAAAAATAATTTTCAAAAATTCCGCCGGATATGGTATGATATATATACATTTTATATTGCAATGAGGATAAGCCTATGAAGAGAATCGGGATAATAGCCGCCGTGATACTGGTGCTTGTTATTGCGGGAATATTGGTGATAAACGGTCGTAAGATTGATACGGATGTTACAAGGGAGCACACGAAAGTGGGCGTTATTTTAAACGGTGTGAAGAATGACAGAAGCTGGAGCCAGTCGCATTATGAGGGAATGGAGCAGTGCGCAGCCAAACTGAATCTGGATGTGGAATACAGGGAAAAGGTTCCTAAGGATGAGACGAGTATTGACGTTATGGATGAACTTATCGACAATGGCTGTAGGATCATAATATGCGATTCGTATTCTTACGAGGAATGGGAACTGGAGGTGGCTAAGGAACATCCGGAAGTGTATTTTCTGCATGCGTCAGGAACGAAACAGAATAAAAATATGGCGACTTTTTTCGGAAGGATGTATCAGATAAGGTATCTGTGCGGGATAATAGCCGGAATGCAGACGGATACGGATGAAATCGGATATGTTGCGGCATTTCCGATTGAAGAAGTGAACAGGGGGATTAATGCTTTTACACTGGGGGTGAAGAGTGTTAATCCGCAGGCAAAGGTTTATGTTTCGTGGAGCATGAGCTGGGAGGATGATGAGGCTGTGGCGGATGCGACATACAGACTTCTTGACGGACGGAACATAGATGTGGTTACGACGCACAGTGATTCTCTTAAGGCAATTGATATTGCAAGCGGAAGAGGTTTGTGGACAATAGGATATAATTACGATAACAGCGATAAATACGGTGATAAGTATCTGGCTGCGGCGGTATGGGACTGGGGCGATTTCTATGAACAGCGGATTCTGGAGTGTCTGCAGGGACGCTTTCAGGGCGTGAATTATTGGGAAAGCATGGATACGGGAATAGTGAAGCTGACTAAATTGTCAGACAGGGTCAAACCCGGAATCAGATATGCTGTTGAAACAGCAAAGGCGAAGCTGATGAAAGGCGGATTTGATGTTTTTTACGGACCTGTTTATGATAATAATGGTGAACTGAGGATTAATGAAGGCGAGAATATATCCGATAAGACAATGATGTATGATTTTAAATGGTATGTGGAAGGAGTGGAAACGGTTGGGCAATAACAGAAGCAGAAATATATTAATAATATCAGGGCTTTTTGTAATGCTTCTGATTGCCGTGTTCCTGATATATAACGGAAGACGCAGGGACTATGATGAGAGAATAGTCGGATTTATCATGAATGGCAGGATTGATGGAAACGGGTGGAATGCCGAGCAATATGCCGGAATCAAAGAAGCATGTGATGATTTGGATATAAAGCTTCTCGTAAGAGAAAGCATAGAAGAAGGAACCGGAAAATGCAGAGAGGCCATAGAAGAGCTTATCGGCAAGGGCGCAGGAGCCATTGTTCTGTTAAGTTATAATTATGTACAGGAGGCCGATGATGTTATAAAAGCGAATAAAAATATCGTTTTTTACACAACTGATGCAGAAAGCATAGCGGATAACGTCATTCCTTATTTCAGCAGACTGTATCAGGCAAGATATCTGTCGGGCATTATTGCCGGTATGGAAACTAAGAGCGGAAAAATCGGATATGTGGCAGCGATGGATAACAGTGAGGTTAACAGAGGAATCAATGCATTTGCGCTTGGAGTGCAGAGGGTCAATAAAGATGCGGTTGTGATAGTGAAGCGCACCGGAAGCTGGGAAAATAAATCAGAAGAGGTTGCAGCGGCGGACAAACTGATAGATGCCGGTGCTGATGTACTGACATGTCATCAGAATAGGGGATATTCAATTGAAGAAGCAGACAGGAAAGGAATTTATACCATAGGTTATCATTCAACTCCGGAGGATGTATCCGATAAAATGCTTACTTCAATAGAATGTGACTGGAGTGCTATATATAGCATTATATTATCCGAATACTGCAAGGGAACCAGCGGAAGACAGAACCATTATTGGATTGGGATTGAAGATGGTGCCGTCAGTCTGTCATCATATTCGGATGATGTGACAGATGATATGAAAACGGAGGTTGCGAAAGCAAAGGATGAAATAACAGGCGGCCGCGATGTGTTTTCAGGCGTTATATTCGATAATAAGGGCGAACTGCGGTGCATGCGCGGGGAGACCATGACCGACGATAATATACTTAACAACGTCGACTGGCTTGTGAAGGGGGTGCAGCTGTATGAAGAGTAAACGTGAAGGCCGGCAGATTCCTCAAAAAATAATTCTGGTTACGGCGGTATTCTATCTTGTCATATCTTTTATCGGTATTATTATGACCGGTAAACTTAAGAAACTGTTTATACAATATATTGAAGACAGAGTGGCCGAAGAAGCAGATATAATGGCACAGACAGCCGAAGAGAAATTTGAAAACGAATTTCAGGTACTCAGGCAGATTGCGTACATACTCCAGAAAGAAAAGATAAGTGTCAATAATGTACCCGGATTGAATCTTGCCGGTGGAAAAACAGGCGTGCTGGATATTGACGGTAAGGCAATGTCCGGGGATGAGATTTCGATGGCGGAATATCCTGGAATAAGGGAATCCTTCAGAGGCAATGAGAGTGTGTGTTATAACGATAACGGTGGGATTTTGTTCTCGGTGCCGGTGTATTCCGGTGAGAATATCAAATATATAGTTTACAAATTATATGCCAAGTCAGAACTCAGGGACAAATTTGCGCTGGATTGCTGCAACGGCAGAGGAGGGGTACTCATTACCGATAAGGAAGTCACGGTTGTTCCGGTCTCCAATTCCAAATATTCCGAGGATTTCTGGACATCCGGCGAGGTCATTAAGGTGGTGTCGGATATAAACAGCAGGCTCAATATATATACATCGGCAGCGGGGTATTGTGAATACGGAGAGAAGGTATTCCTGTTTATGGCGGAAATCGGATATACGAAGATGTATATCATGGGAGCCATACCCGCATCATATATGTATGAAGGATTATCGTATATATTAACGCTCGTCGTATGGGTTTTCGGTCTGCTTATGGTAATGCTTGTAATTGCAATGATATATCTTTTTAGCACAGATAAGAAAGCGCGTGAAAGAGATGAATTCCGCAAAGCCAAGATTGCGGCAGAAGAAGCCAGCCGTTATATGAGCGAATTTCTTGCGAAAGTATCGCACGAGGTCAGAACACCTATTAATGCCGTGCTTGGAATGGATGAGATGATATTACGCGAAAGCAGAAACCGCGATATTAAGAAATACGCGGTCGATATCCAGACGGCGGCACGTTCGCTGCACAGTATCTTTAATGAAATTCTTGATTCTTCCAAGATTCAGTCCGGACGTATGGAGATAGTTCCGGTCGAATATAATCTCGGAATAATGCTTAATGAACTTGTGAGCATGGTTTCGGTACGAGCCGCAGAGAAGGATCTTGAACTGGTGGTGGATGTGGATGACAGTATGCCGTCGGTTCTTAAGGGCGATGATCTGAGAATCAAGCAGGTGGCTGTAAATCTTCTGACCAATGCAGTCAAGTATACACATAATGGAAGGGTTACGCTTAAGGTGGATGGCGTGAAAAAAGATGACGGTATTTTTGTGATGCATATGGAGGTAAATGATACCGGCATAGGAATCAGGGAAGAAGAGATACCGAAAATTTTTATGCCATACCAGAGAATTGATCTTGAGAAAAATCACAGCATAGAGGGCACCGGACTCGGAATGGGAATAACGGTGCAGCTGTTAAGACTTATGGACAGCGAGCTTCATGTCGAGAGTGAATATGGTGTGGGAAGCACATTTTATTTTGATTTGAAACAAGTAATTATAGATGATACGCCGATGGGAAAACTGGAACTTATAGCTGACAAAAGGGCGGATGAATATAATTATGAGGCACTTTTTGCGGCTCCGGACGCGAAAGTTCTTGTTGTGGATGATAATGAAATCAATCGTAAAGTTATTAAGAATCTTCTTAAAGAAACCGGCATACAGGTATTTGAAGCAAACAGCGGAACAGAATGTATCGAACTCGTAAAGACGAACAGATATGATGTAATTCTGTTAGATCATATGATGCCGGGACTTGACGGAGTGGAGACATTGCGTGTTCTCAGAAATATGGATGATAACCTGTTCCGCGGAGTTCCGATTATCATGATGACGGCCAATTCAATATCAGGAGCGAGAGATGATTATCTCAATCTGGGATTTGACGATTATCTGTCCAAACCGATTGATGCCAAGCGGCTTGAAAAACTGCTTTTAAAGCTTCTGCCGGACAGGCTTATTACGAAAAAACTGCCGCAGATAAACTCCGGTAAACAGACGATACTTCCGGATATTGACGGCATTGACTGGCGATATGCAAGGATATTTGTGGATGACGACAATATGATCAGAATGACTGCACTTGATTTATATGACACGCTTGATGAAGAGATTGAGGGTCTGAATAAGCGTCTGGAAAGTGTTGATACCGAAGATGGTATGATGGATTACAGAATACAGGTACATTCACTTAAGGGAATTTCCCAGACCATCGGCGCCGTGCTTGCCTTTTCGCTTGCAAGAGTTACCGAAAAAGCGGCGATTGCAGGTGATGCGGAAAGAGTCAGAAGACTGCATTATGAGCTTATCGCAGAACTAAACAGACTTCATGATGCAATGTCTGTTCTTAAGAATGATTCTCAATATTGATTTTGAATCCTAAAAATGCTATTATAAATCCGTAGTCCGATAATGGATGTGATTTACACACGGAGGTATGGAATGAGCGTTAAAAAAGATACATACAAAATACAGGCGCAGACGATAATCAAAAATCTGGCGCGCAGGAATATGGAAGGTTTTTATTGCGATACCAAAGAAGACGCGGTTAAGAAAGCACTTGAAATAATGGAGAAAGGTTCCGTGATCGCATGGGGCGGCTCCGAATCCATCAAGGAATGCGGACTTATGGAGGCTATTTCTGACGGAAGTTATGAACTTATCGACCGCACGAAGGCTGTGACCCCGGATGAGCAGAGGAAGCTGTACGCATCAATAGTGATGAGCGATTATTACCTTATGAGCACCAATGCAATCACGCTTGACGGTGAACTTGTGAATATTGACGGCAACGGTAACCGTGTTGCGGCACTTATACATGGCCCGGCACATGTGCTTATAATAGCCGGAATGAATAAAGTTACAGCAGATGTGGAATCGGGATATAAGCGTGTTAAGGAAGCTGCCTGCCCGCCCAATGCCGTAAGGCTCAAGAAAGAAATTCCGTGCGCACTGACGGGATGCTGTGCGGACTGCCTCGCACCGCAGTGCTTCTGTAACCAGATAGTTGTTACCAGAAGGAGCGGACATGAAGGACGAATTAAGATAATTCTCGTAGGCGAAGAACTTGGATATTAGGAGGATAAAGAAATGTATAACGTAATGCAGATTAATGATGATGTGACATATGTTGGAGCAAGCGACAGAAAGCTTGCGCTTTTTGAAGCGGTATATCCGCTTGTGAACGGAGTTTCATATAACTCTTATCTCGTAAATGATGAGAAAACCGTACTTCTCGATACGGTTGACCGTTCGGTGAGCGGAGTTTTCTTTGAAAATATAGCGCATGTTCTTGACGGCAGAAAGCTTGATTATGTAATAGTAAACCATATGGAACCGGATCATGCGGCGACACTCGGAGAACTGGTGTTACGATACCCTGAAGTTAAGATAGTTAGCAATGCCAAGGTCGTAGCCATGATAAAGCAGTTCTTTGATTTTGATGTGGACGCAAGGGTAGAGGTTGTTGCGGAAGGAGACACATTCTCAACAGGAAAGCACACGTTTACTTTTGCCATGGCACCGATGGTACACTGGCCGGAGGTCATGGTAACATTTGATACCACTGACGGAATACTTTACTCGGCGGATGCATTCGGAACATTCGGAGCATTAGCGGGCAATGTGTTTGCGGATGAAGTTGATTTTGAGAATAAGTGGCTTGATGAGGCCAGAAGATATTATACCAATATCGTCGGCAAATACGGTCCGCAGGTTCAGATGGCACTTAAGAAAGCACTTGCGCTTGACATAAAGATGATATGCCCGTTACATGGCCCAATCTGGCGTGAGAATATTGCCTGGTTTGTGGACAAATACAATAAGTGGAGCACTTACACACCGGAGGATAATACTGTTCTTATCGCGTATGCATCAATATACGGCGGAACAGAGAATGCGGCGAATATCCTTGCATCCGAACTTGCGAAAAAAGGTATTAAGAATATCGCAATGACAGATGTGTCAGTAACACATCCATCATATATTATATCCGAAGCATTCAGATGCTCACATATTGTTTTTGCGGCACCGACATACAATGCCGGAATATTTACCCCGATGGAAACGCTGCTTCTCGACCTTGCTGCACACAATCTGCAGAACAGGACAGTGGCATTCATTGAGAACGGAAGCTGGGCACCGATATCAGCCAAGTTAATGGGCGATATCGTGGCAAAGATGAAGAATATGACCGTGCTCGCATCAAAGGCAACTCTTAAATCAACCGTTAAGGATGCACAGAGAGAAGAGCTTAAGACGCTGGCATCGGAAATAGCGGAAACTTTATAAAAATAAGTATACAAACCCTCCTCCTTAAGTTATAATATTACCGATAATCTTTATCAATAGATTATGGGTATTTGGGAAACTATTGTGAGTTACAACTGAAAGGAGAAGGGTATCTTTATGTCTAACCAAATCGACACGAAAGTGCTGGATGGGATTATGCAGGCGCATGACTATAACCCTGCGCAGGTTATTGCCATTATGCAGGATATTCAGAAAGAATATCGTTACCTGCCCGAAGCAGCGTTAAGCTATATCGCATCCGGACTTAAAATCAGCGAAGCCAAGGTGTATGGCGTAGCTACATTCTACGAGAATTTTTCACTTGAACCCAAAGGCAAATATGTAATTAAAGTATGCGACGGAACAGCATGCCATGTCAGGAAATCCGTTCCGATTCTGGAAGAATTCAGAAATGTTCTGGGAGTGAGCAGTGAGCATCCGACCACGGAGGACGGACTTTTTACCGTAGAGACGGTATCATGTCTCGGCGCATGCGGCCTTGCGCCTGTATGCACGGTCAATGATGTTGTTAATCCTGCAATGACCCCTGAGAAAGCGAGAGATATAATAAATGATATTCGCAAGGAGGAACAGGATGGTAATTGATTCAAGAGAAATGATGAAGCAGGCCAGGGAAGAATTTGCTCTGGCACTTAATGCGCAGCGCAAGCAGATACTTATATGTGCGGGAACCGGATGTGTTGCCGGAGGTTCCCTTGATATTTATGCGAGGATGAAGGAACTTATAGAGGCAGCGGGACTGGAATGCCAGGTGCGTCTTGAAAAAGAACCGCACGACGGAAGTATAGGACTTAAGAAGAGCGGATGCCACGGATTCTGCGAGATGGGACCGCTTATAAGAATAGAGCCTATGGGCTGGCTTTATGTGAAAGTTAAACGGGAAGACTGCGAAGAAATAATAGAACGCACTATTCTTCATGATGATATAGTTGAGAGACTTGTGTATAAAGATAAGGACGGTAATCCGTATTATAAGCAGGCGGATATTCCTTTTTATAAGCAGCAGACGAGAATTGCACTTGAACACTGCGGACATATTAATGCGGAATCCATTAAAGAATACATAGCCGTAGGAGGATATACGGCACTTGAAAAAGCACTTTTTGACATGACGCCGCAGCAGATCGTGGATGAGGTAACAGAAGCGTCGTTAAGAGGACGCGGAGGCGGAGGCTTCCCGACAGGACGTAAATGGGCGCAGGTGCTCGCACAGAAGGAACCGGTAAAATACGTTGTATGTAACGGAGACGAAGGAGATCCGGGTGCGTTCATGGACCGCTCAATGATGGAGGGTGACCCGCACCGCGTAATAGAAGGAATGATAATTGCCGGAATAGCGACCGGTTCACACCATGGTTACATATATGTGCGTGCCGAATACCCGCTTGCCTGTGAGAGACTTCAGAAGGCCATAGACCAGGCGATGGAATACGGACTGCTTGGTGAGAATATAATGGGCTCCGGATTTGATTTTGATATGCATATAAGCAAAGGCGCCGGTGCGTTTGTATGCGGCGAGGGCAGTGCTCTCACGGCATCCATTGAAGGCAACAGAGGTATGCCGAGAGTTAAGCCGCCGAGAACGGTTGAACATGGACTTTTTGACAAACCGACAGTACTTAATAATGTTGAGACATATTGTAATGTTCCGCCTATTATCAATAAAGGTTCGGAATGGTATAAAGGCTTCGGACCTGAGAATAACCACGGAACCAAAGCGTTCGCGCTGACAGGTAATGTTAATAACACGGGACTTATCGAGGTTCCTATGGGCACTACATTGCGTAAGGTCATATTTGACATCGGCGGCGGCGTCAAGGGCGGCAGTTTCAAGGCAGTGCAGATAGGCGGGCCATCGGGCGGATGCCTTTGCATAAGTGCGACAGAGGATCATCTGGATATGCACCTTGATTTTGATTCGCTTAAAAAAGTCGGTGCGATGATAGGCTCGGGCGGACTTGTTGTAATGAATGATAAGAGCTGCATGGTTGAAGTGGCGCGTTTCTTTATGAATTTTACACAGAATGAGTCCTGCGGTAAATGCGTTCCGTGCCGCGAGGGAACCAAGAGAATGTTGGAGCTTCTTACGGACATAACGGAAGGACGGGGAACGCTTGAACATATAGATATGCTTGAAGAACTTGCGGATACCATATCCAATACAGCCTTATGCGGACTTGGCAAGACAGCAGCATCACCGGTTGTCAGCACTCTCAAATATTTCAGGGATGAGTATATCGCGCATGTGGTTGACCATAAATGTCCGTCAGGACAGTGCAAAGCTCTTGTGACGTTAAGGATTAACCCGGATAAATGCAAGGGTTGTACCAAATGTGCCAGAATGTGTCCGGTCGGAGCAATCACCGGCGAAGTGCGTAATCCGCACGTTATTGATACCACGAAGTGTATCAAGTGTCTTGCGTGCATGAACGGATGTAATTTCGGCGCAGTGGAAGAAGTATAGGAGGTCCGGATATGGGAAAATATATGATAATAGACGGTATTCGTACCGAATTTACAGATGAGCGTAATATTTTACAGGTAATACAGAAAGCCGGAATACATGTGCCGACATTCTGCTATTATTCTGACCTGTCAATATACGGCGCATGCCGTATGTGTGTCGTGGAAGATGACAGAGGTAACATAATGGCATCATGTTCCACTCTTCCGAAGGATAAAATGGTTATTAAGACCAACACAGGAAGACTTCATAACTACCGCAAGATGATACTGGAACTTCTGTTGGCATCACACTGCAGGGACTGTACCACATGTGAGAAAAATCTTAACTGCAGGCTCCAGCTTCTCGCCAAGAGATTCGGACTTAATGACATAAGATTTAAGAATACAAGAAAACACCTTCCGGTGGATGCCTCGTCGCTGTCGATAGTGCGCGAGCCGGATAAATGCATCCTCTGCGGGGACTGCGTGCGTATGTGCAATGAAGTACAGCATGTCGGCGCCATAGATTTTGCCGGAAGAGGGGCGGATATGGTAGTAAGCCCGGCTTTCGGAAGGGATATTGCGCAGACGGAATGTGTCAACTGCGGACAGTGTGCGGCGGTGTGTCCTACCGGAGCGATTACCATCAAGAAAGACATTAAAGATGTATGGAAAGCCATATATTCTCCGGGCAAACGTGTGGTTGCACAGGTTGCGCCGGCGGTCCGTGTGGCAATCGGGGAGGAATTCGGCCTGGAACCGGGCAAGAACTCCATCGGTAAAATTTTTACCGCTATGAGAATGATAGGATTTGATACAGTGTTTGATACGAGCTTTGCCGCGGATCTTACCATTATGGAGGAATCGGCGGAGCTTGTTAAGAAACTTGAAAAAGGCGATAACAAATATCCGCTTTTCACATCCTGCTGTCCTGGCTGGATAAGATTTGCCGAGACAAAGCACCCGGAACTTCTGCCGTACATATCGACCTGCCGTTCACCTATGGAAATGTTCGGTGCGGTCATTAAAGAGTATTACAAACCGGCTGATAAGGAAGCAGGCCTTGAGACGGTATCGGTTGCCGTAATGCCGTGTGTGGCCAAGAAATACGAGGCTGCAAGACCTGAATTCGTAAGGGACGGAGTACCGGATGTTGATTATGTGATCACGACCAAGGAACTTATAAGCATGATCCGTGAGCTTGGCATACAGTTTAACGAACTTGAACCGGGTTCCCCGGATATGCCGTTTTCGATATCGTCGGGTTCCGGAGTCATATTCGGTGTGACCGGAGGAGTTATGGAAGCGGCACTTCGTAAAGTTGCGGATAAGAGCGATTTTGCCATGAAGGAGATTGAGTACAGCGGTATCCGCGGAATGGACGGAGTCAAGAAAGCGGAGGTCACGCTTGGAGACAAGACATTAAGACTTGGTGTCGTAAACGGACTCGGTAATGCAGACAGACTTATTGAACTTATAGAGAACGGAGAGGAACATTTTGATTTTGTTGAGGTTATGGCATGTCCTTACGGATGTATAGCCGGCGCAGGCCAGCCTTTCAGCCACAAATCTGACAAAGCAAGACGTTCACAGGGAATGTACAAGGCTGACAAGAGCGCGGTTATCAAATGCTCTGATGAGAACCCGGTTGTAAGGGAACTTTACGAGTACGGACTGCTTAAAGACAGGGCACACGAACTGCTTCATACCAAATAAATACTGTAATGTCTGGCTAAATATTACAGTATCACATATAAGATAGATATTATATAATGTGTATAAGATTTCGGTCTTATACACATTTTTAATGCGCGGACATGGACGGAGGTTTGGCATGAGAACGAGAAAAATATTAACATTTGCGGCAATAATGCTTGCAGCGGTAGTGAGCGGATGCTCAAATGGTAATAAGCAGGATACGCATACTGATACATCGGAAGTTGTTTTTTCCAGACAGGGTGGCGTATATGATGAAGAATTTGAGCTTGAACTGACATCTAAAGGTGATATATATTATACGACAGACGGAAGTGATCCTTCTGAGAGCGATACATCAATAAAATATGACGGAGAGATTAAAGTGGCAGACAGAAGCGGGGATGCCAATATCGTTTCGGCTGTATCTCCTACATTGTTCTGCACCAATTTCAGCGATTATTCCAAGGATGACGGTCTTATATGCCATATAGATGCTCCATCGGATGACGCCGTGGATAAATGCACAGTTATCCGTGCGGCAGCTAAGGACAGTGCCGGAAACTGGAGTGCTGTAACGACACAGACATATTTTATAGGAAGCACGACAGATCATATTGACGGCATAGAGGCCGGATGCAAGGCTTCCGGAAGTGATCTTGCCGTGATAAGCATAACAATGGATTATGATGACCTTTTTGACAGCGGGAAAGGCATATATGTCAAAGGCGATGTATTCGATAATGCGCTTAAGAAGTTTATCGGCAATAAGAACTGGATTAAAGCGGATGATACCCGTAAGCTTGATGCCAACTATTCGCAGCACGGCCGTGAATGGGAACGCGAGGCTCATATAGATTTCTTTGAGATGAATGAGAACGGAGCCGAACAGGTACTTAACCAGGATTGCGGAATAAGAATACAGGGTAATTACTCACGTTCTGATTTACAGAAAGGTTTCAGGCTTTACGCTCGTAAGGACTATGGAGACAATAAGTTCAGATATGATATCTGGGGTGATGAACTTAAGGACAAGGACGGCAACACCATCGATAAATTCAAGACATTTGTCTTAAGGGCCGGCGGTAATTGCGCTTTCACATCAAAATATAACGATACGTACTGGCAGACACTTGCCGCAGGAGTTGACTGTTCAACCAAGGCATCCAGACCGTGTGTGGTATATCTTAACGGAGAATACTGGGGACTGTATGTCCTTGAAGAGGATTATTCGGACGACTATTTTGAGTCACATTACGGGGTCAATAAGGATGATGTCATCGTATACAAAGGCGACGCGGAGACATACAGTATAGGATATAAACTCGACGAGGGAACACTCCCGGACGGAGAGAAGACGGACTATTATTTCAAGGAACTCAAGGATTTCTTCAAGACTCATAAGTCACTTAAGGATGATGCGGACTACGAAGAATTTGCCCAAATAGTTGACGTTGACAGCGTAATGGACTACTTCGGTGTTGAAGTATGGATTAACAATAAATGGGACTGGCCCGGCAAGAACTGGTCTATGTGGAAAACAAATACAACGGATGAATCCAACGAATATGCGGACGGCAGATGGCGTTTCTGCCTTTATGATATAGAATTCGGCGGAGTAAGCGGTGCAGGAGATGCATACACCAATACGGTAAAAGAAGATAATTACAAGCCGTCGGGGCTTCTTGATTTTGATACCAAGAATCCGGCTGTGTTATGCTTCGCATATCTTATGACCAATGATAAATTCAGAGCGGCATATTGTGAGAAACTCGCCGGATTCTCGGACACTATTTTTGAAAAAAATAAGGCACTTGATACTCTGGACAAATTTGAGGCGGTTTACGGACCGTTGTTTGACCAGTTCTATGACAGATATCCGGGAAGCGGAAGCAAGGAAGAAGCAATTAACGGCAATTATGCAAGTTCACAATGCATAAGGGATTTCATAAATCTCAGGGCAGACAATATCAGTAAGATAACTGACTGGATTAACAGCAGATTTTAGAACAGGAGGGAATATAAATGCTGCAGGACAAAAAAAGCCTTACGGGCAAGATAGGAGATACGATAAGGCTGTGCATGTACCTTATATGCGGAGCATCGCAGAATAAGTACAAACAGCCGAAGTTCGTGGAGAATAGTGCCGAAGATTCAATATATTATGAATTGACGGCATTGATAGATGCAGGGAAACTTAATGAGGCCGAGGATGTAATGTTTGACAGGCTGAATCCGAGAAATGCGGATGATTATTATACAATGCTTTGTGTGTACGATTACATGAACGGTCTTGATGACGATTATCTTGAGGCTAACGATTTTACCAGGGAGGAGATTGAGGATGGAGTACAGGAGATTACAGGGATTTATGACACAGAGGGTCTGTACAGGGACTGCTATATGTAACTGCATAATGAACGGGAGGATAAATCATGAAAAAACTACGCAATAAACTTACAATAATATATCTGGCGGCGATGATAATAACATCCGTGCTTGTAGTCCGCCGTTACAGTATTGATATAAGGGAAATGAACCTTGAACACTGCCGCGCGGCATCGGATTATATGTGGAAGGCGGCAGGGTATTATAATGTATACGAAAAGGATGTGCCGTATGAACTTGTGGAGAAATACGGCTGGAAAAATATGCAGAGATGGCCTGATATCGCTTACGGTGCCAAAGCTTTTCAGACACCGGACGGTAAGGTCTGCTTTTATGAGACATCTTATATGTATGCCATGGATAAGCTGACAAAAGAGGAGGCTGAAGCCGATTGGTATAGAATGGGTTATTATGCCAACGTGACGGATAATTGCGGTAATATTCTCGCCGATAGCAGCAGTGTATGTATTGCCAGACGTAATACGGATATCATCATGAATATTAAAAGTGATACAGAATATCTTGAGGATACCAAAGTGGTGCGCATATGTGACACTTTTTCTGAGGACGCATGGGATAAAGTTAATCCGGGACCTTGGGTTACAAGTGTTATCAGAGGAACCTATGACGGCGATAATATATATCCGTCCGAGGTCCGATTTATAGGAAAAGATAATACGGTTTACAAGTATGAGGCGGATCTTTTCGATAATTATGCGGATTATAAAGATGTATCGGAATGGATAGACGTCGGCAGTTCAAAAGTAAGCTGGTATATTCAGACTGATCTTGACAAGGAAGCCAAGAGACTTCTTGATTCAACGATGAATTACAGAAATACCGAGAAAGTATACAAAGAAATGAACGGTGGAAACCTGTTTACTTCTTATGTGTATGAGCGCCGGACCATGGGAACGTACACGATAAACAGTGCTTATGTATTTCATCCGGTAAAAGATGCGTTGACCGACTACAAATGGTTGCTTATAGGCGTGAATGCCATGTATCTTGTCGTAATTTTAACGACAGTATGTATATGCAATAATAGGGCACGTTTTGAGAAAAAATAGGAGGGCATTTATGAAAAGAGGTCTATGTATTATACTGTTGGCGTGTATGCTCCTTACCGCATGCGCGGGTAAAGGCGCAGCCAAAACGGAGCCTGTGCCGCACAAGAACATATACTCAAAGGAGGAATGTGCAGTTAATTATGAGAGCGCTATAAGCAAGTGTGCCGGTGCACCGGGTACGGAGTATGAAGCATATAGATATGTGGATGATGATCTGGAACATATACACTCGGAAAAAGAGTGGGTTGATGAGAATGGTCATCTGAGAATACCGTTTCCGGTGGATGACAGTCTCCGCGGACATGCGTTTTCCAGCTTCTACATTCCCGACAGCCTCGTCAGAAAAGCAAGTTCGGAAGATCTTGTGGAAGTCTATAGTGAATTTACAGCTTTTGCAGGATGGGGAGGAAGTTATTTCTTTCACGATCCGGAAATCCAGATGATATGGCTTATTAAAAAAAGTAATATTCTTCAGGAACTGATGAGAAGGGATGATTTTGCGGAACCGTTTTATAACAAATATATGACGACAGAATTCCCGGAATATATGGATGAAGATTATGAATCGCAAGAGTTTATAGACAAGGCCGGAATAACAATAATGCTTTTCACAACTAAGTTTATACTGGCGCAGCCGGAGGCCTGTGACCAGTTGACACCGGAACAGAGAGTAAATCTTGTGAAACGCCTTGTAAAAGAGACTGAGCTAACGCGGAAAGACAAGATAATGCCGTATTACGGCGGGTATGAAAATCTGCCAATGCCTGACTGCAATTTCTTTACATGGGTGGTGGAAGGCAATTCGTGGTACTACGCCATCAACGATATGGCACTTACCGCGGATGAATGGAAAGTGATTGACAGCATGGTGGAATGGCACGAAAAGGAGGGAAAATAAATGAACGGGATATTTACATTAATACCTATAATACTATTCGCAATTGCGGGTTTTGTGATATCGGGTCTGTTATCATCTGATTCTGATAAGGGATATATTGTCCAGAGTGTATTTATATCGTTGCCTGGATGGACACTGACAATAATGGGATTTGGTATGGTTCAGGGTTATATGTTCAGAGCTCTCGGTATAATTTTGCTTGCGGTAGCTGCTGTATTCATAGGAGGTGCGGTTACTTATTCTGTAGTGAAATACAAAAAGGCAAAACGAGAGGAAGAGAGAATACGGGACTTATGGAAGAATGAATAATATCTATCGTGGGAAGTGATTGACAGCATGGTGGAATGGAATGAAAAGAACAAAAATTATGGTGGCGTTGTAACAATTTCGTAACAATTATACCATTCACACGTAAAAATGTGCATTATCCGCGAAAAAGTTGCTAAATTAGCGAAAATAATATATAATAACTTAAAAATTAACGGGAGCAAAAATGCTTGATAAAATTATAGAAATAGTAGTTAGAAATGCTACAAATATGCCGCCCGATATTGAAGTCAAAGAGAACACTAAATTGATTGAAGATTTGGGATATGACTCAATAGATTTGGTTCATCTTATTAATGACTTGGATGGTACATTTGGAATTAAAATGAGTGATGAGATGATGGTGTCGGAGAAACTGAATACACCGAGGGAACTGACAGAACTTATAACTTACATAATGAATAAGTAACGCTTTTAATGGGAGGCGGATATGGAGAAGGAAAAGCTTTTTGAAATAGCGGGAGAAGTATATAGAAATGTGCCGGCGTACATAGACCTTGCAAGAGACAGAGATATAGATATAGCTTCATTGACGGAATTTGGACAGTTACCGATAATGGAGAAAAAATATATGATAGATCATGAAATGGGTAATATTGCACCGGAAATGATTAGGGAATATATGACGGGAAATTTGATTGCAAAGAGAACGTCAGGATCAACGGGACAATATCTGGAAATACTATGGAGTGACGCTGATTATAAGAGGTCTATGATTGAGTTGTGGTTGAGAAGGGTTCAGTATTATGATATATATCCGGAAGATAGGATGGTCTACTTTTTTACAGATAATGATGTGAATACACGTTATGATAAAAATAGTAATTATATGGGCATATCTAAATATATGCTAAATGAAAATGATATAGATGAGGTAGTGAAAAGTATTGTTGACTTTAAAACAAAATGGTTGTTGTTACAACCAAGTGTTGCAGTGATTCTTTGTTCATATATAAAGAAAAAACGCAGCAATAATATGTTTGATATAAAATATATAGAATTTTCCGGCGAAGTGTTGACAGATGAAGTAAGAAGATTGGCAAAGAATACATTTAAATGTAATATTGCTAATCAGTATGGAACAAATGAAGTTAATTCAATAGCTTATGAATGTCCATATGGGAATATGCATATTATGAATAGCAACGTTTTTGTTGAAATAATGGACGATGATGGAAATAAGATTAATGATAGTGAGGATGAAATTAATGGGGTGAGCGGAAATGTAGTGGTTACTAGCAGACATAGTAATGCAATGCCATTTATAAGGTACAATTTAGGTGATATAGCATCTATTAAGATCTCTAATTGTGAGTGCGGTAATTGTAATAAAATATTACATTTACATAGTGGGCGTCAAAGCGAATATATGTTGTTTGAAAATAATGTAAAGGTTAGTTCTTATATTTTAATAGGATTGTTTGATTCCATAAATTATATTCTTGATGGGGCTATAAAACAATACTATGTAGAACAAAAATCATATATCGATTTTTATATATACATTTGCAAGGATGAAGAGATAGAAGATGAGCAAATTAAAAGTTGTTTTATGGATTTGATAAATGAGGAGCATTTAAAAAAATGTAACTATTTTTTTGAATTTTGTACGGAACTATTTAACATAAATAGTAGTGGTAAACATATGTATTTTAGGTCTGATATTATACAAAATTAAACACAATATATGTTTGTGTTAATAATAAATTTATTTAAAGGAGAAAAGCACATGATAAGATTTAAAAAGACACTTTGTTTTGTGGGAATGTCACTTTTGATGATAAATCAATTTAGTGGCATTGCAATGGGAGAAACTTCTTCGGGAAGGAAAGATTTAATAAAAGAAGACTATGTACATCAGAAAATACAAGATGAAATAGAAAATGATGTAACGGAATTGAATACGAACATTGAACAGTATTTGAATAGTAAAGGCGTCTTTGACGAGGATATACAATTGTATAGCGATGACACAAAGAAAGAATTGAATATGGCAAATACGAATTGCGTATGGGTACAGAATGAATATTATTCTGTTGTGGATGCGGATGAGGAATTATTAGAAAACACGGAACTACAGGAATTAACGGAGGAAGAAATTAATAATTATATAGGAGAACAATATTATGATATAGACACGGGATTTTCACAAACATTTAAAGAACAAACAGTCAATGGCGTTGCTAAAACAAGTAGCAATTCTAGAGCAAAACAATATAATGTTGACATGACAGATGTGTCTACTTTAAAAGTTTCCTTAGTAGTAATAGAATATGCGTCTAGGGTTACAGTTAGCGTGACATATACTTGGGACACTATGCCGAAATATAGACAAATCGATGTTGCCGGAATTGCATGGGGGAGGGATGGCGTGTTACGAGATTTGGATAATGCGGATAAAGATGTTTCAGCAGAATATACAGCAAATTACACAATAGAAAATAGAACTAATGTGAGAGATACATTGATAAGTTCGTATAGTGCAAGAGAGGTACACAAGCTTTCATTTAATGTAAACCCATTAAACATGAAAATTGAAAAAGAAAAAGATGAAGACGGTATTTGGCATTATCAATATGGACGATATTGTGTAATGGAAAATGCAGCAGCGGCCTTCTATCAGTTGCCAAAAGATTCTACGTACACCAATATGGATCATACGGAATATACAAAATATACCAGAGTAAGTCTTGCTTTGGATTTTAGGTTAAAGAGAGTATATGTAAATGGGAAAACTATCCCATTCTATTTATACTATAATCATACATATAGTAAAGTAAAAGTGGATTTGGACTGGAGAGATATGGTAAGGGTATCGGTATCAGTCTTAGAACGAAACTATGTCGATGCAGTAGTGACTGCTGCATCCAAGATAAAATATAGCGTTGTTGATAACGAATTTACAGGTACAGTAGTTCATCATTGGAAATAGTTTGAGGAGGATTTATTTATGAAAAGAACAAGCTTGATTTTTTTGGCGTTATTAATAATTCTTGGAACAACTGCATGCCACAAGGCAGGTGCAAACGGTGATAAGAATTCAAAGAATAATCAGGCAATCTGGGAAGAAATCGGAACGGATGAAGCCAGGGGATATGAAAAAGCCCTTGAGAATCAGGATGATGCACAGTATTTGAATACGGATGTGGACAAATGGATTAAAGACGGCAAATTGATAACCGATTACAGCCAATTAGCCAATCCTGAAGAGGGTAAGAAATATATAATATCCATGTATATGCCGCCGGAGGTTGCTCAAAAGGCCACAAGCAAAGAATTGGTGGATTTTAGTTTGTCGAACAAGGCAATAATCACATTTGCCGCATTTGACGGTGACGGGACATGGAAACAGGGATTTGAAGAACTCTTGTATTCGGTAAACACATTTGATTACCTGTTTGAAAGAGATGATTTTGCGTCAGCAGTATATGATGCTTATATTTCTCGTGATGTAAATCTTGAAAAGGATGACAGACAGGCGTTATGTATTGACTCCGTGCTTGAAATTATACTGGCTCAGGATTGTGTTTGCGAAAAACTGGATGACAATCAGAGAAAATCAGTAGTGGAACAAAAAGACAGCATGAAGAAATACCGAACGGAGAACGAAATTAAGATATATTCTTCATATTCACTGTTCGGAGAAGCCGTGGGAATAAACAGCGAATGGGATAAATATCTGTAATAACAGATGAAGAAGAGAAGGCAGATTGTATGAAAATGGCATGCAGAAAATATATGTATAGTATATCAAAATATGATTAAATTCTGTTATGAGGATGATTATTTTCATATTGTTAATAATTTAAAACACACATATTTCAGGAGCATGATATAAGCAAAGGAGGGAAAAAATCATGAAGAACATTAGTGATAAAATGAAAAGAGGAGGCAAAGTGTATGATGAAAAGAATCAGGGTGATATGTATCTTTATGGCTGTGGCCATAGTGCTGTTGTCGGGGTGCACCAAACGTGGTACAGCAGAAGGAAAAACCAGACATAAAAACATATATACAAAAGAAGAATGTCAGAAACCTTATGACAATGTTATTGAAAAATGCGTAGGAGCTAAGGGAACACCTTACAAGGCTTACGACAGACTTCAAACTTGGATTTCTATAGGATATCAGGATGCCAGATATTCGTCGGATGAATGGGTAGACAGTGAGGGAAACATAAAGTTGCCTTTTGATAAAGAAGAACTTTTTAAGAATTGTGAAGGTGGCAGGATGTTCTTTGCATATTACGTGCCAGACGATGTTGCAGCCAAAGCATCCACAAAGGAACTTGTTGACATATGTCTGGATTATTTTGATCAGGATACGACTTTTTGGGAATTTGATTTCACGGCAGCTAATGAGATTGAATGGCTGCTGAAAGATAATAACGCACTGGAAGAGACTCTCAGAAGAGATGATTTTGCAACAGCTTATTATGATAAATATATGGAACTGGATTACCCTGATTATATATCGGAAGAAGAAAATTCTGACGAATATTGGAAGCGCAAGAGTAAATACGGTATGCTTACCGTGGCGGAATGTATACTGGCTTTGCCGGAGGCGTGTGACAGTCTTTCGGACGAACAGAGAACCAATCTTGTAAAGAAACTTATCAAGGAGTATCAGTTATCGAGCGAGGGCAAGACAATTTCAGACAGCGCCGCGCCGGGAGGATATGTGAGATTCTTTGCATGGGTAGTTGAAGGTAATTCCTGGTACTATGCAATTAACGAAATGAATCTTACGGATGATGAGTGGAAAGTAATTGACAGAGTTATTCAATGGAATGAGAGAACGGACGAATGATGAAGACACATAATCAAATCAAATGATAAGGAGGCATACCCTGTGGAGCGAATCGAACAATTTGAGCTGATATCGGGCATTAACCCCACAGGGATTGCCGTTTACAGCCGGGATTATGGTGCAGTTACATATGCAAAGTTGAACGAAAACCAGAATGAATTTTTATCATTTATTTCCGATGAAATCGACAGACCGCTCATTATGATAAGATGCAGAATATCTTACGAGACAATAGTTGGTTATACAGCGGCACTGAAAGCGGGTATACCCTTGATTATGTGTGACGAACGCAATAGTGATCCGGTTGTGAAGATGTACAAGCCACACTATATATGGCAGCACAAGGACATTGATGAGCCTGAGGGATATGTAATATCCGGAAGATTATATGATTATAGATTATATAGAAAAGCAAAGATACATAAATTACTTATTAATAGTAAGCTGGCTTTGCTGCTGGCTACGTCAGGAAGCACGGGAAGCTGTAAATATGTGAGAATCAGTTATGATAATATTGTGCACAATACGAAGTCAATAATTAAGGCACTTGAAATCAAGAACACCGATAAGGCCGGAGTTATGCTTCCGCTAAGTTACACATATGGATTGTCCGTGGTAAATACATATTTGTATGTGGGAGCATCTCTTATAATTTGCGATGAAAGCATTGGCAGTAACGATACATGGAATTATTTTGAACGATGTGGAGGCAACGTGATATGCGGTGTGCCCGATACATATGAATTACTGTATCTGATGAATATATGGAGAAGACCGGGGCTGCATCTTAAATTAGCCACACAGGCAGGAGGCAGACTGAACCCGGATACTGAGGAAAATATCTTGAAACTGGCATATGAACAGGGATTTGATTTTGCGGTGATGTATGGACAGACAGAAGCAACAGCCAGAATGACGTGCCATTTTCTTAACAGGGATCCGGAACATATTCATAGCCTTGGAAAGCCTGTTGCCGGTGGAAATATTTCTATACTTGATGGCGAGGTAATATATTCCGGGCCAAATGTGTCCCTTGGATATGCCGAAGGTTTTGAGGATCTTGCGTTAGGAGACGAGAACAAAGGAATTTTGCATACCGGCGATATCGGGAAGATTGATAAAGACGGATTTTTGTATATTACCGGAAGAATAAAGAGAATTGCCAAAGCAGGCGGGAAGAGAATTAATCTTGATGAGCTTGAGGCAATAATAGAACATAATAGTGGAATGCGGACGGCATGTATTGAAAAGGATGGCTGTATATGTATAATGGTTATTTCTGGTGACAGCAGCATTTTAGACGGAATACAGAATGAAGTAATCAGTTTACTTAATGTAAATAGGCGGTTTGTCAGGACATATTCAATAAAGGAATTGCCGGTTAATACACATGGTAAAAGAGATTATAATAAGTTGGCAGCTATGTTGACATAAGAGAAAGGCGGGATTGACATTAAAGCGGGAATGATAACAGCATTACAATATCAGGCATATTACAATTCAATGATATTGGACAGGAAAGACTATGATAATATAATATGTAATAAGTATATACCTTTGGTTGTAAGGCATCCGCTGTCAAGCCACGTTGATTTTGCATATGAAGGAATATTGGAAACTTATCCTGACGGTCTTGATAAGCGCAGATTCACCGGAGTATCCGAAGATATAGTCAAATATATCAGGGAAGCGGTGAACGACGGATGGTATGTGGTTACATCTGCCAATGAATATTATCTTGAAGGGAAGATGATGTCGGGCATAAGGTATTTCAGGCACGATATAATGATAAGCGATTATGATGATGCTGCGAGAACTTTCAAGACGATAGGATACGATGCATCAGGCCATTATAGGGAGTCAGAAGTTTCTTATAACAGTATGAATAAGGCATATTATTCGTTGCAGAACGAATGGGAATTTGAGACAAGTCTGTTTAAAATTAATGACAGAACTTATGATATTGATATAGATAGAATCAGATATGACTTGTCACAATATCTGGATGCGGTTAATCCGGTGACGGGATATCTGGATGAATTTATTGCCGGCAAGGCGGATGGCAAATGGCTTAACAACGGAATAGAACCGTATTCAGGAATCAGGTGTCTGGATTATCTGGGAAAAGTGCTTTCCGGAACATCCGGGATTAATGAGGAACGCTCGATAACCGTGGTCAAAGAACATATAGATGTTATTGAGTGTGCATTGAATAAACTAAAACAGCATGGAGTCTCGGATTATGATGCGGGTCTTATGAGCGAAATAAAGCAGCTTATCAGAATGCTCAAGATGCAGCATATTAAATATATAGAATTTGAAGAAGATGGTCTTACCGACCGTATGGCAGACAGTGTCAGAAGATTGAAGGATAAAGAGTATACTTTGCTAAAAGGGGTGTGCGGATGAAGAAACTTAAACTGGCAGACAATTTGATAAATGAAAGCGCATCACAGGCTTTTTACTATATGATGTCGGGTGGTGCGGATGAAAACATTGAATTTATGTGTAATAATTACATTCCTATATGTGTAAAAAATCACAATGGAGCGCATGCGGACTTTGAGTTTGACGGAATATATGATGACCGTATATCGCCGATTGAGAAACTTACTGTTATTGGACATGTTGACAATCTCGCGGGATATATCCGCAAGGCGATAGAACACGACGTATATGTGGTGGTAACCTGTGACCAGCATAAGAATCCTGATTATGGGGATGTGGTAAGATATAATAATTTTGTCCTTATATACGGATATGATGAGGAAGGGAAAGTTTGGTGTCGGACATATGGAGCGGATCACAAGATAGAAACACAGTATGTTGAATTAAATAAAATAGTGGAATCATATGAGACGTTGGAAGCAGAATGGGATTATGAAGTATATTTCTTTAGAAAAAGAAAGAATTATTCGGAGAATGTCAATACTCTGAAAATTGCAAATCAACTCAGGGCATATCTGGATAATCATCGGGAATCTGATGACAAGATAGATATTACAGGGTTTGAACATGTATATGGGAATGCGGTGTATGATTTCCTTATCAAAAGCATTAAGAAATCAGAAGTAAAGAATCCGCGTTCATATGAAATGTTAGCGGAACATAAGCAAATTGTGGGTTGTATTTTGAGATACACCTTAAAAGATGGCTATACAATGGTAGAGAACAGAGTTTCGACACTTGTAACGCTTGGGGAAGAGGCTTTGACGCAATGCCGGGATTATCTCATTTCCCATAAATCATCAATGGCACGTAAACTGATAAAAACGACTAAAATAATACAGCATGAAGAATACGATTTATTTAATGAAGTAATCGGGATTATAACAAACGGAGGTTATACTAATGATAGCAATATTGGATTGCAGAGAGCAGAAATATAGGATTCAAAGAAAATTAAATCATAGATTTGGAGACGATATAAAGATTAAATTTGAACATGATGAGGCTGAACTGATGCGGGATAGTCAGCAGTGTGACATTTTATTTATTCCTGATAGGTTGTCTTTAAAAAGCAATTCCGGGTATGAATTGTGCAAAAAATTGCATGGAAAAAATCCTGACTGCTATGTGGTAGTGGTTGGGGCTGATCATAGTGAAGCGTATCAGGGATATTTGTGTGGAATCAATAATTACATAAGAGCAGATTATGTTGATGAGGATCTGGATAGATGTCTTGACAGTGTCGAATATATTTTTCGGGACAAACAATATATTGATTTTAAAGTGATTCACTCAGGCACTATGAAAATAGATGCGGATGATATTATATATGTAGAAACTAGCAAAAGAAATACTGTAATCCATACGGCAACAAAAGATTATGTCAGCAGTATGAGCATAAGTGCGATGGAACAGGTATTGCCTACAAAGTATTTTATTCGTACGGCCAGAAGCCATATAGTGAACATTCATAAAATTAAGGAGGCGGAAAAAACATATATTTTGACTTGTGCTTGTAATGAGCATATACCACTGAGCCGGAACCGTAAAAACGAATTTATGGAACTTTGGAGTAAAATTCATTAATGGAACTGTAATTATATGTAGGCTGTAGGAGATTGGAAAAGTAGTTGAAAGTAGATTAATAGCCAACACAAAGGAAGGAGAATACTTAAGGGATGAAAAGACGAGTAATATCTATCATTTTTATAATTGCGGTTATTGCAATTACGGGGTGCGGCAGAAAAGGCGTCGCAACATCAGAACACAAAAAAATATACACAAAGGAGGAAATGCAGACACCTTATGAAAGCGCGATAGAACAATGCGTTGGTAAAGAAGGAGAAGCCTATCAGGCGAAGAAGATGAGAGACAGCGTGGTGTCGTCCGAAAAAGTATCACCATTTGAAGGATATTCTGCTAAGGAGTGGGTGGATTCGGAAGGACATTTGAAAATTCCTTTTGACAGGGAAGAAATTTTGAAGGATGCTGATATGACAAGAGTGGCATATTACATACCTGATGAAGAGGCGCGCAATGCAAAGACGGATGAACTTATAGATGTTGCTTTTGATTATTTAAACAGTGCATACTCTATGAACAGATTTGATTATCTGGCATCAACGGAACTTTATTTTCTCGTAAGGGACTGCAATGCACTTGAAGAGGCCTTGCGGCGTGATGACTGGGCAGAAGTGGTTTACGATTATTATATGGATGCACAGCAGCCGGAGGTCATCGGGGAAAATGACAAAGAACATACTGGCAGGGTTTATATGGCAAATCTGCTTGACATAGTTGAATTTCTGCTTGCACAGCCTGAGGCCTGCGAACAGCTTTCGGATGAACAGAAAACGCTTCTTATTAAAAAACTTGTCGCCGAGTATCCTGATAAGAAGAGCGGGAAGCTTATGTCCGGCTCAACCAACGGAGAATATGTAAAGTTTTTTACATGGGTAGAGGAAGGCAACGCATGGTACTACGCAATAAACGATATGTCACTTACTGCTGGTGAGTGGGAAGTGATTGACAGTATGATGGAATGGAACGAGAAAGGGAGGTGACATTATGAATGTAAGACAAATTGTAATTGGTTCGATAATAATAGTGTTGGCAATGATAATCGCACTTGTGGGAGCTGTGCTAATGCATGGATTATCGTCTAAACACAGGAATGCATATATAGTTCAGAGTGCGTTTATAGCTCTTCCGGGATTCGCAATAGGCGTAATGGGAGTTAAAATGGTTAATGTATATGCGTTCAGATTATTGGGAATAATATTGCTTTTGGCAGCGGCTGCATTTATAGGCGGTGCGGTTGCGCGCTTTGTAGTGAAATACAAAGAGATAAAGGCAACGAAAAAGCTTATAGCCTGATACACGGGCATTCAGAGTACAGAAGATGGAGCGTATTATACGCTCCACCTTCCGCTTGCTCCGCATGGAAGAACAAGACCGCTCTGCGTCACAGGAAGACCGATTTCGGAAGCCTCCACCGTGCCGCCGTGGCGGGATTTCACAGCCAGGCTTAACATATATGTCAGGACGGCCGGAGCCAGACCTGTGGTGTATGAATTAATAAGGAAGAAAAGCGGATTATCAGATAACAGCTTTTCACAGAGGCATATAAGCGGATATACGGCATCCTCTATTTTCCATATTTCTCCGCCGGGACCTCTTCCGTAGGAAGGCGGATCCATGATTATTCCGTCGTAGTGATTGCCACGGCGGATTTCGCGTTCGACGAATTTCTGACAGTCATCCACAAGCCATCTTATAGGAGCATCCGATAAGCCGGAAGAAGCGGCGTTTTCTTTGGCCCATCCGACCATTCCTTTGGATGCGTCGACATGTGTGACATTCGCACCGGCAGCGGCGGCAGCCAACGTGGCACCTCCGGTATATGCGAACAGGTTAAGAACCTTGACTGGTCTGCCGGCATTCTTTATTTTATCACTAAACCAGTCCCAGTTTACTGCCTGCTCAGGAAATAAGCCGGTGTGCTTGAACGAGAACGGCTTCAGGTTAAACGTTAAGTTCTTATAATTAATGGACCATTGATTCGGAAGCTTATGGAATTCCCATTCACCGCCCCCGCGGTTGCTTCTGTGGTAGTGTCCGTTCATATTTTTCCAGCCCGGGTGTTTTCGGTCAGTGCGCCATATGACCTGAGGGTCCGGACGTACCAGGATATAATCTCCCCAGCGCTCCAGCTTCTCGCCGGATGATGTATCAATAACTTCGTAGTCTTTCCAATTATCTGCAATCCACATTGTGTTTCTCCCTATTATAATATGAAGTGATAGATTTGTATCTCTTCCATATTATACATACAGACCTGTGCCAAGTCAATTATTCGGCATCGGGTCCGGAAATATAATTGTACTAAAAAAAATACAATAAAAATGTATTGATTTTTTCTTCTATATACTATATACTAGTATTCGCTGTGACATGATAGCGTTGAAACGTGAGGTTGCTGCCCGATAATGTGGCAGGTTTTCCGCGGAGCGAATGTCAAGTTAGGAAACTGACGACAAGTCACTGTACAACTTACCATCTGCTTATATGCAGAGATGACCGTGTAACGGTCGCGGCGAAGAAGAATTTCTTCTTTTTTCTAAGAAGAGGCGCGACACACACGGGGATGTGTACAGTCACCACTTGTTGTACTTCAGATTTATAAGTACGAAAAGGAGGCGGCTTTTTTTATGGCAAGTCAAGTAATGAGAATCACACTTAAAGCTTACGATCATCAGTTGGTAGATCAGTCAGCTAAGAAAATTATCGAGACTGTTAAGAAGACAGGATCTCAGGTGAGTGGACCGGTACCTCTTCCTACTAAGAAGGAAGTTGTTACAATCCTCAGAGCTGTTCATAAGTACAAAGATTCAAGAGAACAGTTTGAGCAGAGAACACACAAGAGATTAATCGATATCATTACTCCTACACAGAAGACTGTAGATGCTCTCTCAAGATTAGAGATGCCTGCAGGTGTGTACATCGACATTAAGATGAAGAATAAATAATGTCGGATATTTTTTAAGTAAGTAAGTCCTGAAGGGTTTTATATAAAACTGTTCTAGGATGTTCGCGGCAACGCGAACCGCTGTAGATTTAACAGGAGGTATTATTCAATGAAGAAAGCAATTTTAGCTACTAAGGTTGGAATGACACAGATCTTCAATGATGAAGGCGTGCTTGTTCCGGTAACTGTATTGCAGGCAGGACCTTGTGTTGTAACACAGGTTAAGACAGTCGAGAACGACGGTTATGCAGCAGTTCAGGTCGGATTTGTTGACAAGAAAGAGAAAGTTGTTAATGTTGACAAGAACGGCAAGAAAGAAATCAGAAACAGACATGGCGTTAATAAGGCTGAGAAAGGTCATTTTGACAAGGCCGGCGTTTCTTACAAGAGATTCCTTAAGGAGTTCAAGTTTGAGAATGCAGCTGATTACTCAGTAAAAGACGAGATCAAGGCAGATATATTTGAAGCCGGTGATAAGATTGACGCAACTGCTATTTCCAAAGGAAAAGGATTCCAGGGCGCAATCAAGAGACTCGGACAGTCAAGAGGTCCTATGGCTCACGGTTCTAAGTTTCATCGTCATCAGGGTTCTAACGGTGCTTCATCTAACCCAAGCCGTGTATTCAAGGGCAAAGGAATGCCTGGACACATGGGTGCCAAGAAGATCACTATTCAGAATCTTGAAGTTGTCAGAGTAGATGCTGACAAGAACTTAATCCTTGTTAAGGGTGCGGTTCCTGGAGCTAAGAAATCATTAGTAACATTGAAAGAGACAGTAAAGTCAGCTAAATAGTTGATTTTCAGGAAGGAGGAACACACAGATGGCAAAGGTATCTGTTTACAATATTGAAGGCAATAAAGTTGGCGATATGGAGCTTAATGATGCTGTATTCGGTGTTGAAGTTAACGAACATCTTGTACACATGGCAGTAGTAAGCCAGCTTGCTAATAAGAGACAGGGCACGCAGAGTGCCAAGACCCGTTCAGAAGTCAGCGGTGGCGGACGTAAGCCATGGAGACAGAAGGGTACAGGTCATGCCCGTCAGGGTTCAACAAGAGCTCCTCAGTGGACAGGCGGCGGAATCGTATTTGCTCCGAAGCCAAGAGATTACTCTTTCAAGATGAATAAGAAAGAGAAGAATCTTGCTCTTAAATCAGTTCTTACCTCAAAGGTAGCTGAAGACAAACTTATCGTATTAGACAGCATCAGCTTCGATGAAATCAAGACAAAGAAAATGGTAGCTGTTCTTAATAATCTTAAAGCTGATAAAGCTTTGGTAGTTCTTAACGACAATGACAAGAATGTAATTCTTTCAGCTAAGAACATTCCGGATGTAAAGACTGCATTAACTAACACAATCAATGTATATGACATACTTAAGTATGACAAACTCATTGTTACCAAGGATGCAGTAGCAACTATCGAGGAGGTGTATGCATAATGGCAAACGTACAGTATTATGACGTAATCCTTAAACCGGTTATAACAGAGAAGAGTATGGAAGACATGAGCGCTAAGAAATACACATTCCTTGTTCACCCGGAAGCTAACAAGACTCAGATTAAAGAAGCAGTTGAGAAAATGTTCGAGGGAACCAAGGTTGCCAAGGTCAACACAATGAACCTTGACGGCAAGACCCGCAGAAGAGGAAATGTTTTCGGCAAGACAGCTGCTAAGAAGAAAGCAATCGTACAGCTCACAGAAGACAGTGCTGATATCGAGATTTTCTCAGGACTTTAATCACATAGCGGTGCAGAAAAGTCGATGAAAATATTGCATCGCTCATAACAAAGAGACATCGAAAGGAGAAACAAAGAAATGGGAATTAAGACATATAACCCATATACACCGTCAAGACGTAATATGACCGGTTCTGATTTTTCAGAGATCACCAAGAAGACACCTGAGAAATCACTTCTTGACAGCAAGAAGAAGAACGCTGGACGTAATAACCAGGGTAAGATTACCGTTAGACATCAGGGCGGCGGAAACAGACAGAAATACAGACTTATCGATTTCAAGAGAAATAACAAGGATGGAATTCCTGCAACAGTTATCGGAATCGAATATGATCCAAACAGAACAGCAAATATCGCTTTGATCTGCTATGCAGACGGCGAGAAGAGATATATCCTTGCACCACAGGGACTTACAGACGGCATGAAGGTTATGAACGGACCTGAAGCTGAAGTAAGAGTTGGTAACTGCTTACCACTTGAGAACATCCCGGTTGGTACAGAAATCCACAACATCGAGCTTTATCCTGGAAGAGGCGGACAGCTTGTTCGTACAGCAGGCGTTTCTGCACAGCTTATGGCTAAGGAAGGCAAGTATGCAACACTCAGACTTCCGTCAGGCGAGATGAGAATGGTACCTATTATCTGCCGCGCAACAATCGGTACAGTAGGTAACTCAGAGCACAGCCTTATTAATATCGGTAAGGCAGGACGTAAGCGTCACATGGGTATCCGTCCTACAGTTCGTGGTTCTGTTATGAACCCTAATGACCATCCACACGGTGGTGGTGAAGGTAAGGCTCCGGTTGGTCGTTCAGGACCTATGACACCTTGGGGCAAGCCGGCACTCGGTCTTAAGACAAGAAAGAAGAACAAAACTTCTAACAAGCTTATTGTAAGAAGAAGAGACGGTAAGAGCATCAAATAAAGGAGGTCAAATTTATGGCACGTTCATTAAAAAAAGGACCATTTGCAGATGAAAGCCTTCTTAAGAAGGTTGACGCTATGAACGCAGCAGGCGACAAGTCAGTTATTAAGACATGGTCACGCCGTTCTACAATCTATCCTCAGATGGTTGGACATACAATAGCAGTTCACGATGGCAGAAAACACGTTCCTGTTTATGTAACAGAAGATATGGTTGGACATAAGCTCGGAGAGTTCGTTGCTACAAGAACATTCAGAGGACATGGAAAAGACGAGAAAAAATCAAAATCTCGTTAATTGACAGGATTTCGTAAAGGAGGTTAAAATCCATGGCAAAAGGACATAGATCCCAGATTAAAAGAGAGAGAAATGCCAATAAGGACACAAGACCATCAGCTAAGTTGTCTTATGCAAGAGTTTCTGTCCAGAAGGCATGCTTTGTTTTAGACGCAATCCGTGGAAAAGATGTTGCAACAGCTCTTGCGATTGTAACATATAATCCTAGATATGCTTCTACATTGATAGAGAAACTTTTAAAATCAGCTGTCGCTAATGCCGAGAATAATAACGGCATGAAGGCAGAGAATCTTTTCGTTGAAGAGTGCTACGCAAACAAGGGACCTACAATGAAGAGAGTTAGACCGAGAGCACAGGGCAGAGCTTACAGAATCGAGAAGAGAATGAGCCACATCACAATCGTGCTTAATGAAAGATAGAAAGGAGAACACACATGGGACAGAAAGTTAATCCTCATGGCTTGAGAGTCGGTGTTATTAAAGACTGGGACTCAAAGTGGTATGCTGACGCTGATTTCAGTGATAACCTTGTTGAAGATTATAACATCAGAAAATTCATCAAGAAGAGACTTTACAGCGCAGGCATTTCAAAGATTGAGATAGAGAGAGCATCTGACAGAGTTAAGATTTACATCTACACTGCTAAACCGGGTGTGGTAATCGGTAAAGGCGGAGCTGATATCGAGAAACTTAAAGCTGATGTTCAGAAGCTTACAGACAAGAAGTTATCAATAGATATTAAAGAAGTAAAGAGACCCGACAACGACGCACAGCTCGTTGCCGAGAACATTGCACTTCAGCTTGAAAACCGTGTATCTTTCAGAAGAGCTATGAAATCGGTTATGACAAGAACAATGAAGTCAGGCGCTAAGGGTATTAAGACATCAGTATCCGGACGTCTTGGCGGAGCAGATATGGCTCGTACAGAATTTTACAGCGAAGGAACAATTCCTCTTCAGACATTACGTGCTGACATTGATTATGGATTTGCTGAGGCAGATACAACATATGGTAAAGTCGGCGTTAAGGTATGGATCTACAAGGGCGAGGTTCTTCCGGTTAAATCATCTAAGGAAGGGAGCGAACAGTAATGTTATTACCTAAGAGAGTTAAACATCGTAAGCAGTTTCGTGGTTCAATGGCTGGTAAAGCTACAAGAGGCAATAAGGTAGTATATGGTGATTTTGGTATTGTCGCTCTTGAACCAAAGTGGGTAACTTCAAGACAGATTGAGGCAGCCCGTATCGCAATGACACGTTACATTAAGCGTGGTGGTAAAGTATGGATTAAATTATTCCCTGACAAGCCTTATACTCATAAGCCGTTAGGTGTCAGAATGGGTAAAGGAAAAGGTGCAGTAGAATATTGGGTAGCAGTTGTTAAACCGGGACGTGTAATGTTCGAAATCGGCGGAGTTTCAGAAGACCTCGCAAGAGAAGCTTTACGTCTCGCTATGCACAAACTTCCTCTTAAGTGTAAGGTAGTTTCTCGTGCGGAATTAGAAGGCGGTGATAACAGTGAAAATTAATAAGTATGTAGAAGAATTAAATGCAAAGACATCTGCAGAATTAAACAAAGAATTAGTAGCTGCTAAAAAGGAATTATTCAATTTAAGATTCCAGAACGCAACAAATCAGCTGGATAACACAAGCAGAATCAAAGAAGTTAGAAAGAACATTGCAAGAATCCAGACTGTTATGGCTTCAAAGGCTGCTTTATAATCCGAGGAAGGAGGAATTTGTTGTGGAAGAAAGAAATTTAAGAAAAACACGTACCGGCAAGGTCGTAAGCAATAAGATGGATAAGACAATCGTAGTTGCAGTTGAGGACCATGTAAAGCATCCTCTTTATAACAAGATTGTTAAGAGAACTTACAAATTACAGGCACATGATGAGAACAATGAATGCCAGGTTGGTGACATCGTAAAGGTCATGGAAACAAGACCTTTATCCAAGACCAAGAGATGGAGATTTGTTGAACTTATCAGCAGAGCTGAGTAATTATCGAATAATTTTGAAGGAGGATTACCTGCATGATTCAGCAAGAGACAAGACTTAGAGTCGCTGATAACACAGGTGCAAAAGAGCTTCTTTGCATCAGAGTTATGGGTGGATCTACAAGAAGATATGCTAACATCGGTGATGTTATAGTCGCTTCAGTTAAAGATGCAACACCCGGTGGTGTTGTTAAAAAAGGCGATGTAGTTAAAGCCGTAGTAGTTCGTACAGTCAAAGGTGCTCGTCGTAAAGACGGATCATATATTAAATTTGATGATAACGCTGCCGTAATTATCAAGGAAGACAAGAACCCTAAGGGAACACGTATTTTCGGACCGGTAGCAAGAGAGTTAAGAGATAAACAGTTTATGAAAATTGTTTCATTAGCTCCGGAAGTATTATAGGAGGTGCGACTGTGTCAACATTAAAGATTAAAAAAGGCGACCTTGTCAGAGTAATCGCGGGCAAGGATAAAGACAGAGAAGGCAAAGTAACATCTGTTGATGCTAAGAACCATAAGGTTGTTGTTGAAGGCATTAACATGGTTACAAAGCACACCAAACCAAGTGCACAGAACCAGAATGGTGGAATTGTTCATCAGGAAGCTCCGATTGATATTTCCAACGTTATGTATGTACACAAGGGAAAAACAACAAGAGTAGGCTTCAAGATTGACGGCGACAAGAAGGTTCGTGTTGCCAAGTCAACCGGAGAAGTTATCGATTAATTTAGGAAAGGAGGTCTGTAACGGTGAGCAGGCTCAAAGACTTATATAAGAGTGAAATCGTTGATGCAATGGTAAAGAAGTTCGGTTATAAGAACATTATGGAAGTACCAAAGCTCGACAAAATCGTTATAAACATGGGTGTTGGAGAAGCTAAAGATAATTCTAAGATTCTTGAAGTTGCTGTAAAGGAACTTGAGACAATAGCCGGACAGAAGGTTGTTACAACCAAGGCTAAGAATTCAGTAGCTAACTTCAAAATCAGAGAGGGAATGCCAATCGGATGTAAGACTACACTCCGTGGCGACAAGATGTACGAGTTCCTTGACAGACTTGTAAATCTCGCATTACCTCGAGTTCGTGACTTCAGAGGCGTAAGCGCTGATTCTTTTGACGGAAGAGGTAACTATGCACTCGGAATCAAAGAACAGATCATCTTCCCTGAAATCGAGTATGACAAGATTGACAAGGTAAGAGGTATGGATGTTATTATTGTAACAACTGCCAAGACTGATGAAGAAGCACGTGAATTATTGAGATTATTCAATATGCCATTCAAAAAATAAATTAGGAGGGAAATTCAATGGCTAAGACCTCGATGAAAGTTAAACAGCAGCGTAAGCAGAAGTTCTCAACAAGAGAATACACACGTTGCAAGATTTGTGGACGTCCACACGCTTATTTAAGAAAATATGGAATTTGCAGAATTTGCTTCCGTGAGTTAGCATATAAAGGACAGATTCCGGGCGTTAAGAAGGCAAGCTGGTAAGATATCAGCTATGATAAACGGCGCACACCGTGCGCAACAGATTGAAATTTAGGAGGATAATCAGATGACAGATCCAATCGCAGATATGCTTACCAGAATCCGTAATGCAAACACATCTAAACATGATACAGTTGATGTTCCTGCTTCAAAGATGAAGGTTTCAATAGCTGATATTCTTTTTAAGGAAGGATATATTCAGAAGTATGAGCTCGTTGATGATGGCAGCTTCAAGACTATCCGCATTACATTAAAGTATGGCAAGGATAAAAATGAAAAGATCATTACAGGTCTCAAGAGAATCTCAAAACCAGGTCTTCGTGTATACGCAGGCAAGGATGAGTTACCTAGAGTTCTCGGCGGACTTGGTATCGCAATCATTTCAACAAATCAGGGCGTAGTTACTGACAAGGAAGCAAGAAAGCTTAATGTCGGCGGCGAAGTTCTTGCATACATCTGGTAATTAAATTACCGGGTGTGTGACAACCCTGCGGGGTACATACCCTGCAAGAACGAAACTATTAACAGACGATAACAATCGTCATACCCAATAAGGAGGTACGCGGCATGTCACGTATAGGAAGAATGCCTATCGCTTTACCGGCAGGAGTTACTGTCGATATTGCAGAAAATAACAAAGTGACTGTAAAAGGACCAAAGGGAACTCTTGAAAGAGTATTACCTGCGGAAATGGAGATAAAACTCGACGGAACAACAGTTACTGTATCAAGACCTAACGATCTCAAGAAGATGAAATCATTACACGGTCTTACAAGAACACTTATTCACAATATGGTAGTTGGTGTTACCGAAGGATATGAGAAGAAACTCGAAGTTAACGGTGTAGGTTACAGAGCACAGAAGAACGGTAAGACACTTGTTCTTTCACTCGGATATTCACATCCGGTTGAGATGACCGATCCTGAAGGAATCGAAGTAGCAGTTGACGGACAGAACCTTATCATCGTTAAAGGTATTGACAAAGAAAAAGTTGGCCAGTATGCAGCTGAAATCAGAAGCAAGAGAGAGCCTGAACCATACAAGGGTAAAGGTATCAAGTATGTTGATGAAGTTATCAGACGTAAAGTTGGTAAGACTGGTAAGAAATAATTAAAGGAGTGAACAAAAATGGTTAGTAAAGACAACAGATCTGTAGTTCGTCAGAACAAACACAGAAAAATACGTAATCGTTTCAGCGGAACAGCTGAGAGACCAAGACTTGCGGTATTCAGAAGTAATAATCATATGTACGCTCAGATTATTGATGATACAGTTGGAAAGACTCTCGTAGCAGCTTCTACACTTGAAAAAGACGTTAAGGCTGAACTTGAGAAGACAAATGACGTAGCAGCAGCTGCTTACTTAGGAACAGTAATTGCTAAGAAAGCACTTGAGAACGGAATTAAAACTGTAGTCTTCGATAGAGGCGGTTTCATATATCAGGGCAAAGTAAAAGCATTAGCAGAGGCAGCAAGAGAAGCTGGCCTTGAATTCTAGCAGGAAGGAGAAACAGATGAAACATACAATTATTGATGCTCATGACTTAGAGTTAAACGATAAAGTAGTATCAATCAAGCGTGTTACAAAGGTTGTTAAAGGTGGTCGTCATTTCAGATTTGCTGCTTTAGTAGTAGTTGGAGACGGAAACGGACACGTTGGCGCCGGAATTGGTAAAGCAATGGAAATTCCTGAAGCTATCCGCAAGGGAAAAGAAGATGCTATGAAGAGACTTGTTTCTGTTCCTGTAGATGAGAACGGAAGTATTCCGCACGATATGATTGGTAAATTTGGCAGCTCTTCAGTTCTTTTGAAGAAGGCTCCGGAAGGTACCGGTGTTATCGCCGGCGGTCCTGCTCGTAGCGTAATCGAGATGGCCGGCATTACAAACATCCGTACAAAATCATTAGGCTCAAACAACAAGCAGAACGTAGTTCTCGCTACAATCGAAGGCTTATCACAGCTTAAGACACCTGAAGAGGTAGCCAAGCTCCGTGGCAAGACCGTAGAAGAGCTCTACAAATAAGGAGGTAGCGAAGAATGGCAGAGAAGTTAAAAGTAACATTAGTTAAATCAACAATCGGTGCTATACCAAAGCAGGTTAAAACTGTTGAAGCACTCGGACTTAACAAACTTAACAAAACTGTTGAATTACCTGACAATGACGCAGTAAGAGGCATGATTTTCAAGGTTAGACATTTAGTTAAGGTAGAAGAAATATAATTTTTCGGATAAGGAGGTGTAAAAATGGATTTATCAAATTTACAGCCTGCAGCAGGTTCTAAGCAAAGCGATAATTTCAGAAGAGGCCGTGGACACGGTTCAGGAAATGGTAAGACTGCCGGTAAGGGCCATAAGGGTCAGAAAGCTCGTTCAGGAGCACCAAGACCGGGCTTTGAAGGTGGACAGATGCCATTATATAGAAGATTACCTAAGAGAGGATTCACTAACAGAAATTCTCTTACAATCGTAGGAATCAATTTATCAGCACTTGAAGGCTTTGAAGATGGTGCAGTAGTTACAGTTGATTCACTCATCGAATCAGGTATCGTAAGAAATCCTAAGGATGGAGTAAAGATTCTTGGAAACGGAGAATTAACTAAGAAGCTCACTGTTAAGGCTAACGCTTTCAGCGCATCAGCTAAGGAGAAGATTGAAGCTCTTGGTGGAACCTGCGAGGTGATTTAATGTTTAAAACATTAGCAAATGCATTCAGAATTAAAGAAATTAGAAATAAAATACTGTTTACTCTTGCAATGTTAGTTGTTATCAGGATAGGAAGTATTCTTCCTATCCCGGGAGTAAACACAGATTATTTTACTAATTTGTTTAATACAACAGCAACTGGAGATCAGTTCAGTTTCGTCAATGCACTTACAGGTGGTTCACTGCTTAAGATGTCAGTATTTGCATTAAGCATTACACCATACATCACATCTTCAATCATAATGCAGCTCCTCACAATAGCAATTCCGAAGCTTGAGGAGTTACAGAAAGACGGAGAAGACGGAAGGAAGAAAATCGCAACGATCACGCGTTATGTAACAATAGCGCTTTCGCTGATTGAGGGTATAGCAATGGTCATCGGCTTCGGCAGACAGGGCCTTATCAGTAATTACTCATCAATGACTACATTCCATAAGATTTTCTCAGGTGTCATGATGGTATCCATCCTGACAGCCGGTTCGGCTCTTCTTATGTGGATTGGTGAAACAATCACCGAAAAGGGTGTTGGTAACGGTATTTCAATAGTACTTGTAATAAATATTATTTCAAGCATGCCGGAAGATTTCGCAACTCTGTTTGAGACATTCATAAAAGGTAAATCTGTTTTAAACGGAACGATTGCAGCCGTAGTTATTCTTGCGGTAACAGTCGGTATTGTATTCCTCACCGTAATACTTTGTGCGGGCGAGAGAAGAATACCGGTTCAGTATTCCAAGAAAATACAAGGCCGCAAAACCTTTGGCGGACAGTCATCACATATTCCGCTTAAAGTTAACACAGCAGGCGTTATTCCGGTTATTTTCGCACAGACACTTATGTCATTCCCGCTTATGATAGCAGCTTTCTTTACTGTGGATTACAGTACTGTAGGTGGTAAGATTTTACTTTCGCTTTCATCGGGTAACTGGTTTAACAGAAACAACATGATATATACCCTTGGTGTGATTCTGTACATTGTGTTGAATATTTTCTTCGCATATTTCTATACATCAATCACATTCAACCCTCTTGAGATTGCCAATAACATGAAGAAGAGCGGTGGATTTATTCCGGGTATCAGACCTGGTAAGCCTACGTCGGATTACCTTACATCTGTACTTAACAAGATTATTTTTATCGGTGTAATCGGACTTATCGTAGTTGCACTTATACCGATTGTATTCTCAGGACTGTTTAACGCAAATGTTTCATTTGGCGGTACATCAATCATCATTGTTGTCGGAGTTGTTATTGAGACACTCAGGCAGATTGAGTCACAGATGGTTGTAAGAGATTACAAGGGATTCCTTAACACCTGATTATAAGTGAAAGGGCGGTAATAATTATGAAGATCATAATGCTTGGAGCTCCTGGAGCAGGAAAAGGTACTCAGGCAGAGAAAATCTGTGCAAAGTATAACATTCCTCATATCTCAACCGGAGATATTTTCAGGGCAAATATCAAAAATAATACAGAACTCGGTCAGAAAGCAAAGTCATACATGGATCAGGGACTTCTTGTTCCGGATGAACTTGTGGTTGACCTTGTAGTTGACAGAGTTAAAGCTGACGACTGCAGGAACGGATACGTTCTCGATGGTTTCCCAAGAACCATTCCGCAGGCAGAAGCACTTGATAAAGCACTTGCAGCTAACGGAGAGAAAGTTGATTATGCAATCAACGTAGAAGTTCCGGATGAGAATATCATCAATCGTATGTCGGGAAGAAGAGCATGTCTTTCATGCGGTGCAACATATCATATTGTTCACATTCCTACCAAGGTTGAGGGTATCTGCGATAAGTGCGGAGCTGAGCTCGTTCTCAGAGACGATGATAAGCCTGAAACGGTTAAGAAGCGTCTTGATGTATATCATGAACAGACTCAGCCGTTAATTGATTACTATACAGATAAGGGCGTTCTTAATGAAGTGGACGGCACTAAGGATATGGATGAAGTATTCAGTGCGATCGTTGATATTTTAGGAGCGTAATTATGTCGGTAACGATTAAATCTCCAAGAGAAAAAGAACTTATGCGCGAGGCCGGTAAAATCCTCGCGCAGGTTCATAACGAACTTGGTAAAATAATCAAGCCGGGAATATCCACTTATGAGATAGACAAGGAAGGCGAAAGGCTGATACGCAGTTTTGGCTGTGAGCCTTCTTTCCTTAACTATCAGGGATATCCTGCTTCAATATGTGTATCAGTAAATGAGGAAGTCGTTCACGGAATTCCTTCCAGAACAAGGATTATCAAGGACGGCGATATCGTCAGTCTTGATGCCGGAGTGATCTGGAAAGGTTATCATTCGGATGCGGCAAGAACCCATGCGGTAGGTAATATTGATGATGCTGCAAAGCGTCTCATCAAAGTTACCGAGCAGAGTTTCTTTGAAGGCATTAAATATGCCAAAGCCGGTAATTATTTACATGAGATTTCCGCTGCAATCGGCAGTTACGCAGAATCGTTTGGATACGGAGTTGTCAAAGACCTGACCGGACACGGAATAGGAACACATCTCCACGAGGATCCGAATGTTCCTAATTACAAACAGCGTAATAAAGGCATTAAGCTTGAAGCCGGTATGACATTGGCAATCGAACCGATGATTAACGCCGGAACGTGGAAAGTAAGCTGGTTAGATGACGGCTGGACGGTTGTCACAAGAGACGGCAGGCTTTCGGCACATTATGAAAACACTGTTCTCATTACTGAAGATGGATGTGAAATCCTTTCATTGATCTGAGGTAAATATGACGGAAATAATTAAAGGCACTTTCTGTGAATCTGTTGCAGGACATGATGCGGGAAGCATATATGTGATAATCGGTAAGTCCGATGCATTGTATGTATGCGACGGGAAGTTAAAGACAATTGAGTCACCCAAACGTAAGAACCGCAGGCATGTGAGAATCCTGAATTACCGGGATGAAATGCTTCAGAACAAAATAGAGCAGAACAGAGTTAACAACGAGGATATTAAATATTCAATCAAAAATTATCTGATTCACATTAGAAATGTTGATTAGCAGGAGGTAAGTGAATGTCAAAGTCAGATGTTATCGAAATTGAAGGAACAGTAATTGAGAAACTCCCAAATGCAATGTTCCAGGTAGAGCTTGAAAACGGACATAAAGTCCTCGCTCACATAAGCGGAAAGCTCAGAATGAATTACATCAGAATAATTCCCGGAGATAAAGTAACACTTGAGTTATCACCGTATGATCTTTCAAAAGGAAGAATCATTTGGAGAGACAAATAAAATTTTTAAATTTTGCTTGTATTATATAACCCGGTGTGATACAATATCACTCGGACGTTTTTTCAACTTTATTATAAGTTGCTTTTTCGTGGAAAGGAGGATTTACCATGAAGGTTAGATCATCAGTTAAACCAATTTGTGAAAAATGCAAAGTCATTAAGAGAAAAGGAAATATCATGATTATCTGCGAAAATCCTAAGCACAAACAGCGTCAGGGTTAATCAGAATATTTTGATATCTATGCCCGGGGATGACTATATCCGTAGGCATATTTTGCGCGAAATACCTGTTTATCAGGTGATTTTGCGATGCAGATTGCGGCTGCAGTGGCGAACCACGCGGGTGAGTTGTCAGCCACTTTAAATAAATAGCTTTTAACAAAATAAGACAAATGGAGGTGTAATGCGCACATGGCTCGTATCGCTGGTGTAGATTTACCAAGAGAAAAACGTGTTGAAATCGGCCTTACCTATATATATGGAATCGGCAGAATCAGCTCAAATCGTATTCTTGCAGAAGCAAAAGTAAATCCGGACACTCGTGTTAAGGATCTTACTGATGAAGAAGTAGGCAGAATTAAAGATGTAATTGACGCTAGTCAGTTAGTAGAAGGTGATCTCAGAAGAGAGACCGCACTTAACATTAAGAGATTACAGGAAATCGGATGCTACAGAGGCATTCGTCACAGAAAAGGTCTTCCTGTAAGAGGACAGAAGACAAAGACAAACGCTAGAACTCGTAAGGGTCCTAAGAAAACAATCGCAAACAAGAAAAAATAATACCCGATGAATAAACGGGAACCCATAAGGGAGGTTAGTTTAGAAAATGGCTAAAGTTACAAAAAAAGTGACAAAGAAGCGTGTTAAGAAAAACGTTGAACGCGGACAGGCACATATCCAGTCATCATTCAATAATACAATCGTTACCATTACTGATACTGAAGGTAATGCATTGTCATGGTCAAGTGCCGGTGCCCTGGGATTTAGAGGTTCAAAGAAATCTACTCCTTATGCAGCTCAGATGGCAGCAGAAACTGCAACAAAGGCAGCTCTGGTACACGGTTTAAAGACTGTTGACGTTATGGTCAAAGGACCGGGATCAGGCCGCGAAGCAGCAATCAGAGCGCTTCAGGCATGTGGTCTTGAGGTTACTAGCATTAAGGATGTTACTCCGGTACCACACAACGGATGTCGTCCACCAAAACGTAGAAGAGTCTAATAGGAGGTGCTAAAAGAATGGCAGTTAATAGAGTTCCTGTTCTTAAGAGATGCAGATCACTTGGACTTGATCCAGTTTATTTAGGAATAGATAAGAAATCAAAAAGAAGATTAGAGAGAGCCGGCAAGAAGATAAGTGAATACGGACTTCAGCTTCGTGAGAAGCAGAAAGCTAAATTCATCTACGGCGTTCTCGAGAAACCATTTAGAAACTATTTTGTAAAAGCAGACAGAATGAGCGGCATGACAGGTGAGAACCTTATGTCAATGCTCGAGCTCAGACTTGATAATGTTATCTTCAGATTAGGTTTAGCAAGAACAAGAAAAGAAGCTAGACAGATCGTAGATCATAAGCATGTGCTTGTAAACGGAAAGCAGGTTAACATTCCGTCATACCTCGTAAGTGCCGGTGACACTATCGAGATTAAAGAGAAAGCTAAATCTTCACAGAGATATAAAGATATCCTTGAAGTAACAGGCGGAAGACTCGTACCGGAGTGGCTTGAAGCTGATCAGGAGAACCTTAAGGGAACAGTTAAGTCAGTTCCTACAAGAGAAATGATCGATGTACCGGTTGACGAGATGCTTATAGTCGAGTTATATTCTAAGTAATATATGACACCCTCAACAACATCAAACCCAAGAAGGAGGGGCTTTTAGTGTTCGAATTTGAGAAACCGAAAATCGAAATCGAAGAGATTTCTGAAGACAAAAGATATGGAAGATTTGTTGTAGAGCCGCTTGAGAGAGGCTATGGTACAACACTTGGTAATTCCCTCAGAAGAATTATGCTTTCATCACTTCCGGGCTCGGCAGTTAGCCAGGTTAAAATCGAAGGCGTTCTTCATGAGTTCAGTCCGATTCCGGGAGTAAAGGAAGATGTCAGTGACATCATTATGAATATTAAGAATCTCGCTATTAAGAACAACAGCGAATCCGGAGAGCCTAAGATTGCTTATATCGAGTGCGACGGAAGAGAAGGTGTTGTTACAGCAGCGGATATTCATGCAGATTCAGATATCGAGATTTTAAATCCGGATTTGGTTATAGCTACACTTAACGGTGGTGCTGACTGTAAGTTATTCATGGAACTTACAATCACTAACGGAAGGGGTTATGTAAGTTCTGACAAGAACAAGCATGAAGATACTCCTATCGGAGTACTTTCAATTGACTCAATCTATACACCGGTTGAACGTGTTAATCTTTCAGTACAGAACACCCGTGTTGGACAGATGACCGATTATGATAAACTTACACTTGAAGTTTATACTAACGGTACATTAGCACCGGACGATGCAGTAAGCCTTGCTGCAAAAGTACTCAGTGAACACCTTAATCTGTTCATTGACCTTTCAGAGAGCGCTAAGGCTGTTGATATTATGGTAGAGAAGGAAGACAACGAGAAGGAGAAAGTTCTTGAGATGAATATCGATGAACTTGAACTTTCAGTTCGTTCATACAACTGCCTTAAGAGAGCCGGTATCAACACTGTTGAAGAGTTATGTAACAAGACATCAGAAGATATGATGAAGGTAAGAAACCTTGGACGCAAGTCTTTGGAAGAAGTTCTTGCCAAATTAAAGGAGCTTGGATTACAGCTTAGTTCAGGCGATGACTAAATAGTAAAGGAGAAAGCAGCAAATGGCAGGTTATAGAAAGCTTGGAAGAACCGCAGATCAGAGAAAAGCTTTAATTAGAAACCAGGTAACAGCATTGCTTTACAATGGCAAGATTGTTACTACCGAAGCGAAAGCTAAGGAAATCCGCAAGGTTGCTGATGGATTAATTGCATTGGCAGTTAAGGAAAAAGATAACTTTGAAACTGTTACGGTTACCGCAAAAGTAGCTCGTAAAGATAAAGATGGCAAGAGAGTCAAAGAAGATGTTAACGGAAAGAAGAAAACAGTATACGATAACGTTGAAAAGACAATCAAGAAGGATGCTCCTTCAAAAGTTCATGCCAGAAGACAGATGCTCAAGGTTCTCTACTCTGTAACAGAGGTTCCGGCTGAAGCAGCAGGTAAGAAGAGAAATACTAAGGAAGTAAGCGTTGCCGATAAGTTATTCGACGAAATCGCTCCTAAGTATGCAGACCGTAAGGGCGGTTACACAAGAATCGTCAAGATCGGACAGCGTAAGGGCGATGCAGCAATGCAGGTACTTCTTGAGTTGGTTTAATACTGACATTGAATAAACAAATATCAGGACGAATGCTGTATGGCATTCGTCCGTTTTGTAAATAGCAGGAAAGGGCAGTCAGAATGGGAATAGTCAGAACCAAAGACCTTGTCTATGAATACATCAAAAGAGACGAGGACGGCAATGTTGAGGCAGTCAACAAAGCAGTGGACAATGTTAATATTGATATAGAGCCGGGTCAGTTTATAGCTATTCTCGGCCATAACGGTTCAGGTAAATCCACTCTTGCAAAGCATATCAATGCACTTTTGCTCCCGACAGAGGGCGCGGTGTATGTTGAAGATATGTCAACACAGGATGAGGATAAACTCTGGGACATCAGACAGAATGCCGGAATGATTTTCCAGAATCCGGACAACCAGATTATAGGAACCGTGGTACAGGAGGATGTCGGTTTCGGACCGGAGAACCTCGGAGTACCTACCGACGAAATCTGGCAGCGTGTCGGTAATGCACTTGAGGCAGTCGGAATGACTGCATACCGTGAATATTCACCCAATAAACTTTCAGGCGGACAGAAGCAGCGCGTCGCAATAGCGGGTGTTGTTGCAATGAAACCGAAATGCATTATTATGGACGAACCGACGGCGATGCTTGACCCGAATGGACGCCGCGAAGTCATTAATACGGTTATGGAACTTAACCGCAAAGAAAAAGTTACGATCATCCTTATAACACATTATATGGATGAGGCAGCCAAGGCAGACAAGATTTTTGTCATGGATAAGGGCAAGGTTATCATGGAAGGAACACCGCGTGAGATTTTTTCACAGGTGGAAAAAATGCAGGCGATACGTCTTGACGTGCCGCAGGCAACAGAACTAGCATATATGTTGAACAAATCAGGAATTCCTGTACCGCAGGATGTTCTCACACCTGAAGAACTGGTGGATGAATTATGTCGATTATATTAGATAAAGTTAATTATATATACGGTGAAGGCTCCGGCTTCGTCAAACATGCCCTTAAGGACGTAAGCCTTGCAGTCGATAAAAATGAATTTATAGGCCTTATAGGACACACCGGTTCCGGTAAATCAACGCTCACTCAGATTTTTAACGGTCTGCTGCGCGCGACCTCCGGTGATGTCTATTTTAACGGCGATAATATATATGATAAAGACTATGATATGAAAAAACTCAGAAGCAAGGTCGGCCTTGTTTTTCAGTATCCGGAACACCAGCTTTTTGAGACAACGGTTTTCAAGGATGTATGTTTCGGACCGAAGAATCTCGGACTCGATAAGAGAGAATGTGAACTGCGTGCATTTGAGGCACTTGAGCTTGTCGGAATGGACAAGGAGCTTTTCTATAATTCGCCTTTTGAATTGTCGGGCGGTCAGAAAAGAAGAGCGGCAATTGCGGGCGTTATCGCAATGAAACCGGAGGTGCTGATACTTGATGAGCCTACGGCCGGACTCGACCCGCAGGGACGTGACGAGATACTTGATATGGTAAAAGCGATGCATGAGCAGACGCAGATGACAGTCATCCTTGTGTCACACAGCATGGAGGATGTGGCCAAATACGTCGGACGTATTCTTGTTATGAATGACGGACGTCTGATGTATGATGACGTTCCGCGTGAGGTTTTTGCACACTACAGAGAACTTGAAAAGATAGGGCTTGCGGCACCGCAGGTAACATATATAATGCATGCACTCAAAGAACGAGGCATGGATGTTGACACAGATGCGATTACGATAGAAGAAGGCTTTAAAAGTATTTGCAAAGCTTTTGGCAGATAACGAAAGGAACGGCAGATGTTAAAAGATATAACAATCGGACAATATTATCCGACAGGCTCGGCTATACACAAGCTCGACCCGCGCGTTAAATTATTCGGTACAATACTTTATATTGTTACGCTTTTTATTGCCAGGAATCCGGTCGTATACATTCTGGCGGCGGCATTTCTTTTTACTTGTATCGGAATTGCAAAGGTCCCGCTCAAATATATTCTGCGCGGTCTTAAGACGATAATGATAATTCTGGCATTCAGCCTGATTTTTAATATATTTTTTACCGAGGGGCGCGTCCTCGTGCAATTCTGGAAAATCAAGATAACCTACGAGGGCATCATTCAGGCGATTTATATGGGAATAAGACTGATTCTTCTGATAATCGGTTCTTCCCTCATGACACTCACAACCACGCCGAACGACCTGACCGACGGTATGGAAAAAGGTCTTCGTTTCCTCACGGTGATCAAGATACCTGTGCATGAGATTGCAATGATGATGTCGATTGCCCTGCGTTTCATACCAATCCTCATGGAGGAAACGGACAAAATAATGAAGGCTCAGACAGCCAGGGGCGCAAGTTTTGATGAGGGTAACTTCTTTAAGCGTATCAAGGCGCTGATACCGATACTTGTTCCGCTTTTTATATCGGCGATAAGGCGCGCTTACGACCTTGCGACAGCTATGGAGGCGAGATGTTACCGCGGCGGCAAGGGACGTACCAAGATGAAACCGCTCAAATACAGTAAAAAAGACGGGCTTGCGTATATAATTCTTTTTGCCTATCTGGGTCTGATAATTGCGGCGCGAATCCTCTGGAACAAATTCGTGCAGGTGGGCTGATATGAGAATATTGATAAGAGTGTCATATGACGGAACGGCGTATTCCGGCTGGCAGATACAGCCAAACGCCACGACAGTCGAGGGAACACTGCGACAGGCGGTCTGCGCTCTCTTTGGTGCCGATATTGAACTTATAGGCGCAAGCAGGACCGATGCCGGAGTGCATGCGCTTGGCAATGTGGCTGTTTTTGATGTCGACACAAGGATTCCTGCCCCGAAGATTTCTTATGCGCTGAATGTGCGTCTGCCGGACGACATAAGAGTGTGGCAGTCAATTCAGGTGGAGGATGGCTGGCATCCGCGGCACAACGACTGCGTCAAGACATATGAATACAGTATATATAATGATACCTTTGAAAACCCCAAAAAACGTCTGTATTCCCATTTCTACTATGGAAATCTCGACGTCAATATGATGCGTGAGGCGGCGGCTTATTTTATCGGAGAGCATGATTTCACCGCGTTCTGCTCTGCCGGCAGCCAGGTGGCCGACAAGGTGCGCACAATTTACTCGCTTGACGTGATACAGGATGGCCGTGAAATCGTCCTGCGTGTCAAAGGAAACGGTTTTCTCTATAATATGGTACGAATTATCGCCGGCACGCTGATAAAGGCCGGAACGGGCGATATAAGGCCTCAGGACATACCCGGTATAATAGAATCACGGGACAGACAGCTTGCCGGACCTACGGCGCCCGCGCGCGGTCTCACGCTTGTGGAGATAGACTACGGAAATTCGCTTCCGGCCTTATAAATTCTGTAAAAAACATATTGACACACTCAAATCGCTATTATATAATATTTAACTGTGGCGACATTAGGAATAAAATGTTTTACCAATGCCCCGGAAGAACATTTTGAATATATAAGCTAACAATTTTGTTTTGAAAATTCAAGGAGGTAAACCAATGAAAACATTTATGGCAAGTCCATCAACAATTGAAAGAAAATGGTATGTAGTTGATGCTACAGGATATACATTAGGACGTCTTGCTTCAGAGGTAGCTAAGGTTTTAAGAGGAAAGAATAAGCCTACCTACACACCGAGCATGGACACAGGAGACTACGTAATCGTAGTTAACGCTGAGAAGATTACCGTAACAGGCAAGAAGCTTGATGACAAGGTATATTACAATCACTCAGGCTGGGTAGGAGGTCTCAAGGAGACTACACTCAGAGAGATGCTTGCAAAGCATCCTGAAAGAGTTATCGAGCACGCAGTTAAGGGAATGCTTCCAAAGGGACCTTTAGGAAGAGAAATGTACACAAAGCTCCACGTATATGTTGGACCGGATCACAAGCACGCAGCTCAGAAGCCGGAAGCTTTGACATTTTAATTAGAAGGAGGAAATTACAATGGCAGCAAAGAAATCAGCAAGCGCAAAGTTCTACGGAACCGGAAGAAGAAAAAGCAGTATTGCAAGAGTATATATCGTTCCTGGTACAGGTAACATTACAATCAATAAGAGAGATATCGACAGCTACTTCGGACTTGAGACACTTAAGCTCATCGTTCGTCAGCCACTTGCAGCAACAGACACAGCTGACAAGTTTGATGTTCTCGTAAACGTACACGGCGGCGGAACAACAGGTCAGGCCGGTGCTATCAGACACGGCATCTCAAGAGCCCTCATCAAGGCTGATGCAGATTACAGACCAGTTCTCAAGGCAGCAGGATTCCTCACAAGAGATCCTAGAATGAAAGAGCGTAAGAAATACGGTCTCAAAGCAGCTCGTAGAGCACCACAGTTCAGTAAGAGATAATTTTCGCGTTGGCTATGTGCCATGCGACAGTGTATATAAAAGGCTTCGCCCATGCTTTGCATGGAGCGGAGCTCTTTTGTATTTAAATTTACCGCCACTTCGCGGTAACCGTTTTCATTTATCACAGGAAATATTAAGTCTTTTGACTCTATATATTTAATTCAGGTACATATCAAGTACATTTATCACAAATTATAGCTATCGTCTGGGGATTCAGGGGCGGTTTATGCCTTTAATTGGAAAAAGCCATGCCCGTGCCCGGTCCAGGCCCCGGTCCGGGCAGTAGAAAAAGCGAAAGGCAGGAAAACGCGCGTAACCCCGTCCCGGTCCGGGCAGTAGAAAAAGCAGAAGGCAGGAAAACGCGCGTAACGAAGGCGCGGTCCGGGCAGTAGGAAAGGCGAGAAGCAGAAAAACGCGCGTAACGCAGGCCCGGTCTGGGCAGTAGAAAAATCGAAAGGCAGGGAAACGCGCGTAGGGCAGGCGCGGTCCGGGCAGTAGGAAAAGCGGAGGATAAGAAAACGCGCGTAGGGCAGGCGCGGTTCGGGCAGTAGAAAAAGCGAGAAGCAGTAAAACGCGCGTAGCACATACGATTTAACTGTAATATATCAAATCATCAAAGGAGGAAATGAATTATTTGAAAGGTTTAAGAGAATTATTATTAGCAGAAAAGACAAGATTGGAGGTTATAAAGCAGCGGCTGGACAGTGAACTTGCCGGAATGCCTGCCGGAAATCTCAGAATCTGTAAATCCAACAATCGTACGCAGTATTATCACCATAAGAGTGACAGCATCCAAGACCATGGCACATACATTCCGGTGGCACAGCATGATTTAGCCGGACGATTGGCGCAAAAAGCATACGACAGGAAAGTGTACGACCTTGTCAGCAGGCGCCTGCGACAGTTGACCCTTATTACTAAAGACTATAAAGATGATGAAATAGAGGAAATCTATCGGAAAATGACAAATGAGCGTAAAAATCTGGTAACTCCGGTTGAAAAAACCGGCAGGCAGCAAATAGAAGAGTGGATCAATACGGAATACACAGGCAAAGGGTTTAAAGAAGATGATGTATTTATTTACACAGAAAACGGAGAACGTGTGCGCTCCAAAACAGAGAAAATAATTGCTGACTATCTATATCACAACAACATCCCATATAAATATGAAAAGCCTCTTCTGCTCAAAGGCTATGGAACAGTGTATCCTGACTTCACTCTTCTGTCGCCGCATAACTATGAGGAATTATACTGGGAACATGAAGGACGCATGGATGATCAGGCATATGCCGCATCGGCTGTAAAAAAGATAAAATCATATGAAGAAAACGGTATTTATGCCGGAGAACGGCTGATTCTTACATTTGAAACCCAGAAAACAGTGTTGAATACAGGCGATATAGAAAGCGTTGTGAATAGGTTTTTGAGGTAAAAAAAGCTTGTAAAAATCCCGTTGTATAGGTAATATTTTCACATAATGTATGAGAAAATCATACATTAAAACAACATGCAAAACTATGCACAAATAAGTGTATGAATATTGAGGACTATTCATAAAAACACTTTGGATATATATTGAGCATATAAATATTGCAAGAAAGAAGGGTTTAAGATGTTTGAGGTTAAAGATAATAAAGAGATAGGAGCGTATATTGAGAAGCTCATTGTGGATAAATTTCCAAATAAGAGGCAATTTAGTATTGCGTATATAGAGAAAGTAGGATTAGACAGAAATGATCAAGAACAAATTAGGAAAACCAGCAATAAAATCAATCAGATCATTAAAGGAGAGAGAGCAACAATTCAGATAAGAGATTTACCGATTTTTTGTGAATTGTTAGGGGTTTCATGTGAACAAATCCTTAGTTGCGGAGAGTGTTACAGGCCTATAAAAAATCATATTACCAATTATGAGGTTGCATTTTCAAAAGATCGTAAAAAGTGGGAAGATTATATGAAACGTGAGGACAAGCTGTTTTTGAACTATGACGAATATGGCAAGTCAGTGGTTGATTACGCTTTGGAATTCAAAAACTATGATTTTATAAAGTATCTTATTTCCGGTGGACATTTGAACTTTGTAGACAACAGCAAATGGGATTGGGGAATAACGTTTGGTTTGAGTACCGATATTAAGAGACGGAAAATTTGTGATACGGATATATGGCCGATTCCTGCGCCCCCTGTACCTGAGAGCATTTTTTATGAGGAGCGGTTAAGAACAAGGGTATTGGCATTAGCAACTGAACAAAGGGATTTTCGCATGATGGATGAGTTAAAGGCAAGGATGAATCCGGCGATTTATGCTCTTAACATATATAATAATCATAATACACATATCCGGGACCAAAGAAATAAAGATTTTATTGAGACAATTGCTGAATCTCAGGATGATATTATTGATTATTATTCGAGCGAGTATGAAGCTGAAGACAGGTTTGGCAGAAAACATACATTTATATATCCGTACATAAGTGATGTAATAAAAATAATGATTGCAAACAACAATAAGAGCGTTTCCGCTGTAATAGAAAAATGTATCAGACACAATGAACAAGTGTATAAGTTATTGTCGGACAATATGAATACTTATATGCAGATGCGGCTTGAAGAATATTCCCACCAGTATGGATCTGAAACACCGGGAATGAAGCAATACAGCATGTCTCTCGCAAAAAAAGATGTGCAATGGGGATTCAATTATAATCCCGAAGATAAAATAGTTTCATTCCATTACAGTCCGCAACGCAAGAAGTATGAAGGAATGGTTTCAAACATAGTTATCGCAGATTGCAAGTCGGATAATGAAAACATAAATAAATTAATACAGCAGCTTAATGACTGGGCAGATAAAATTATTGAGCTTGGGAAAAATGATTAATCTTTTCCATAGCCTCAATCTATCATTCCATAATTATTATTTATTTGCTATAATGAAACAAAGCGACTAAACTTCATAATGAATTTTAATAAATTGATTGTGGCGTTTATGGTAGGACGCTCAAGTCAGCGGCACAGAACTTTTACGATTTTGTGTTAAAACAATGTGCCGGAAAGAAGATAATTATATAGCACATAGGAGGATGAAGATATGGCGGATAAATTATTATATACAGTTCAGGACTTTCGTAAGAAAAGAGTAATAATTGATACGGATGCGGCGTGCGAGGCAGATGACCCGTTTGCAATCGCACATGCACTGATGAGCAGAATGCTGGATGTCAGGGCGATTTGTGCGGAGCATTTTGTGGAAGAGGGCAGCATGGAGCGAAGCTACGACATGATACAGCGAGTGATGAAAGCTATGCACATTGAAGTGCCGGTATTACATGGTGAGCGTGGAAGCCTTGCGAAATATGAGAATGAAGAGCCGTCTGAAGCGGTCAGATTCATAATACAAGAAGCAGAGAGAGAAAGCGACAATCCGCTGTACGTGCTCTGCATAGGCGCGACGACCAACGTGGCCAAGGCGCTTATAATACGCCCTCAGATAGCGCAGAAAATGACAATCGTAACAATAGGCGGCAATCCGCACGTCTGCGGGAGTCCGGGCCGGGAATTTAATTTTGGCAATGATGTCAAAGCTGCGAACACCATTTTGCACTGCGGCGGGGAAGTGTGGCAGATACCTAACAACGTGTACGGATCGATGCACATAGGTTTTGCGGAAATTCAGAAAAAAATATATCCGTACGGCGAGATAGGAAAACTGTTGTACGAGAATATGATTGAATTATATTCGTCGGAAAAGGGGGCATGGTCGGCCGGTGAAAGCTGGGCACTCGGAGATTCACCGGCAGTCGGGGTTACGCTTGAGCCGAATTGCGGCAGCTCCGTCAGGTGTGTTGCGCCATGGGTCAACGAGGACACGTCCTACACATTCACCGAAGAAGGCCCGAAGATAAAAGTATACACATCGATAAATTCACGGTTTATCATCGAAGATTTCATATGTAAGCTGCAGATTCTATATTCCGTATAAGATTACGCCGAGCGCGGCACTTATCAGAATCATAACAATCGGCGAAAGTTTCTTGTGAAAACGAAATTTTAATACGAGGTTCAGACCGACGAGCAGCGCCAGAATCACGAAAGCACGCCAGTCGATCGAGACCGGACTGCCGATGTTTTCAAAGCCGATAAAATAAGACAGAAACATTGTAATTGCCGTACCGATAATCAACGCTGTTATGCACGGGCGCACGCCAGAAAGAAAAGCGCGCACACCGGCGAATTTTAGCAGGTTGTTTATAAGTGCGGCAATTATTATTATCACGATGAAGGACGGAAGAACCACGCCGGCTGTGGCGGCGAGCGCACCGCCTATGCCGCCCTGCGATGAACCGATGAAGGTCGCCATGTTGACAGCGAGCGGGCCGGGAGTGGACTCTGATACGGCTATGAAGCTTAAGAACTCACTTTCACTGAGCCAGCCGTAGGCTATGACTTTTTCGCGGATGAGAGAAATCATTCCGTAACCGCCGCCGAAGGATACAGCGCCGATTTCCAGAAATGTGAGAAAAAGTTTAAGATAAAGCATCGCCAGAATCCCCCTTTCCCATAATCCGGCGGACGACGTAGAAACCGATTCCCGCAACGCCGCTTATCAAGATAAAAAATATCGAAGAAAAATTCACCGAAAAAACAGTAAATACAATATTTAATATGATAACAAGAATGAGAATGACGGATGTAAAGACGTCTTTTTTTAATGTTTTTAACATGCCGATTCCTACAGACGATATAAGGTATACGACACAGACCTGGATTCCGCGGAAAGCATAGGCAACATAGCGGAACTCAAGAAAACGGTCAAAAAATAGAGATATAATATATATTATCACAAACGACGGGATACATACGGCCAGAGTCGATACGGCTGCACCGGCAATTCCGGCAATTCTGTATCCTATGTAAGTCGCGCTGTTGGTCGCAATGGGACCGGGAGTGGATTCGGCGATGGCTGTCATGTCGAGAAATTCGTCATGGTCAAGCCAGCTTTTTTTATCGATAAATTCATGCTCAAGCAGTGCGATCATGGCATACCCGCCGCCGAATGTGAAAGCACCTATCTTGAGAAATGTCAGAAATAAATTCAGTATTTTTTTCATAATGTCTGTCACCTCAATTCGGATTATATACTCAACAGAGGGAAGCCGCAATAAAATGTTACGGAATTGTTAAATTTGTGTTAAGCCTATTGAAGAAAGTCAGATTTGTGGTACAATAGGCAGGAATACTAATCTATTTACAGCTTTTAATTTTATGACGGAGGATTGGGTTAATATGAGTACAACCAGGAGACACCTTAACAGAGGAGTCGGAATTATTTTGTTCTGGGTGATTTTTGCCGGTATTTTTCTGGCATATTCCCAGGGCGTGTTTAAATATTGCAGCGATAATACATTAAAGGTGCATGGAAGTTATAACCGTGGCTGGATTAATTCAAAGAGGGTGCCGGAAGGCGGACTGGATGCCGTTATGTTAGGCGACAGTGAGTGTTATTCGGCAATTTCACCGATGCAGCTGTGGAATGAATATGGCGTGACATCATTTAATTATGCACAGTCGGGACAGAAGATACAGGAGACATATTTTATGCTCCGTAATATATTTGATAACTCACAGCCTAAGGCGGTATTTTTAGAGACGAATCTGCTGTACAGGAAGCAGAACAGGCTTGATATGGTGCAGTCATCACTTGATGAATTGGCATCATACGTGATACCGGGAGGCGGAGTACGGCTTCATGATACATGGAAGGTTATGTGCGGACAGGCACCACAGAAGACACCGGAATACAAGGGATTCTACCTTAATAATAAGGTCAAGGCATCCAAATATCTTGATTATATGGACAAGGATAAGAAGCGTAGTGCACATATCAGCAGAACGGTTGACTGGTACTCTGACCGTATAATTGAACTTTGTAAAGAGAATGGGGCGGAGCTTATTCTTATAAGCACTCCATCTACCAGGAACTGGAACTATACCAGACACGAGGTGACAGAGGATTTTGCCGCAGGCAAAGGCATTACATATATAGATCTTAATACAATCGATAAGAGTGAACTTAATATTGACTGGAATACGGATACCAAGGATGGCGGAGATCATCTTAATGTGTCGGGTGCGCAGAGAGTAACTGAATGGTTCGGCAGATACATAGATAAGAACTATGATTTTGCCGATAAGAGGCAGGATGCGGATTACTCGGAATGGAACAGTATTTACGATGAATATAATGGTAAAATAACACCTATGATTAATAAAATAAGATCGGCAGGAAAGAAATAGGAGAAAGTTGTATGAACATAATTTTATATATAATTATTAGCGCTGTCACGTTGGGCGTGACGGTGGCAGTGTTCATATTTACCGGAAGAATTAAGAATAACAAGGCAGCTATAAAGGCTGCCTGTTTTGGTATACGCGCATTTATGGTGTGCGCCGTTCTGGAAGTTATGATATTCAATCTGAATGCGATACATCTGGCGGGTGGCAGCTATAAGGAACATGAACTCGACCTTTTGGAAGCGGTCACAGAAAACGGAGAGAATAGGATAATATATGAGTTTACCGATATGAATGAGCCGGTGGGTACGCTGAATTTCGATGCGGTATCCGCAAGCGGCGGACAAATTAATGTGACAATAGATATGGCAGATGATACCAATGCGGCATATCGTGTGGGAATAGCTAAGGCGCAGATATTATCCGGGTACCAAAGAACCGGCACGGTGCCATGTAATTTCTCTGGCAATGTTCACAAATTAAGAATTACTATTTCCACAGACGATAAGGCTGAACTTGCGGTCAGGGCAATCACGGTCAACAAGCCGATTGCATTTTGCTTTTCATTCGTACGGGTCGGGATAATATGGCTTGTGGCAATGGCAGTCTATTTTATGACCGGATCGGGCTTTTATGCCGGGAATTATGCGGATGGCAGAACACTTGTGAAGCGCAGTGCATATGTCATGACTTTTTTTCTGATAGGTATTGCACTCTGGATGACGAATTCATGCAGGTATGCCAATCCGGAACATGATTTTTGGAGCGATTTCTGTTGTGAAAACGGCAATCAGATAACGGAAGAACTTGTCAATGCATTTGAAAAAGGGCATGTTTACCTTGACCGTGAGGTTAATGAGAAACTTACCGGACTTGACAATCCGTATGACTGGAGCCAGCGTACCAAGGAAATCGGAAGTTATCCGTGGGATCACCTTTTATATGAAGGAAAATATTATTCATACTATGGCATAGCACCGTTGCTGATTTTTATACCGTATCACCTTGCGACGGGATTTTATTTTCCGAGTGTCTGGGCAATATGGCTGTTCGGTTGCGTGGGAATCTATTTCCTGACAAGGACATATCTGTGCATAGCGGACAAATACTGGGGACGTGTGCGCTCATCGCTTGTGATGATGGGACTTTTTATGATGCAGCTTGTGAGCGGAATATGGTTTACATTTAATAAAGCCAATTTCTATGAAATTGCCCAGAACGGCGGATTTGCGTGTGTAACCGCTGGCGCGTATTTTCTGATAAGTTCCAATGTGATCGGAGACGGAAACATAAAGCGTGGCAGGCTTGTATGGGCCGCAGTTTTCTTAAGTCTTGCGGTATTGTGCCGTCCTACGCTTGCCTTGTATTGCATTGCGGCACTTTTCTTTATCGGAGCGGGATTTGCCAAACTCAGAAAAAGCGGTGACAAGAAATATATATCATATTGGATATGCGCATTGGTGCCGTTTGCAGTTATCGGAGGCATACAGATGGCATATAATTATGCACGCTTTGGTTCATTTTTCGATTTTGGAATACAGTATTCACTTACGATAAACGATTTTACGAAGTCACAGTACCATACGCATTTTGTCGGAATCGGATTGTGGAATTACCTTTTTGCATTTCCGTCATTCAGTCAGAATTATCCGTTTTTTATACCGTCATCAGTGGATACATTCAATCCGAACGGATACTATTTTGTGGCAACTCATAATGCAGTCGGACTTGTGTGGAAGGCCCTGCCGTTAATGGCATATGCGCTGTCGCTTAAAGCATACCGGAAAGCTCCGGCGGGCAACAGGCGTGTGGGCACCGTGCTGCTTGCGGCATCGTGTGTTATTGCTCCGCTTATAATAATCTGCTCAATCTGGGAGAGCGGTTACGGTGCAAGATATTGCGTTGATTTTGCGTGGGAAATGCTTATGGGTGCACTGGTCATATCATTTATTATATGGCGGAATGCGTCAGCCGATACAAAGAAACATCTTAATTCGGTTATGGCAGCAGCATGTATTCTCTGCCTTGTGCTTACTTTTTCACAGACCGTAAGCTGGATACTTGATGGAGATTTATCCAACGGGTGGAGAATGTCAATGTTAAATTTTGGCAGGCTGTTTGAGTTCTGGCGGTAAATGATTAATTATTAATATAAAACATCTATAAAAAGGTAGCATTTTAATGGTTGCCAACCGTTACTCAATGTTATATGATACAAATGTAGGTTTTTACCCATGTCCGGATACGGACATGCATTATAATTATTAAGGAGATTTATATCAATGCAGTACGGACATTTTGATCTCGAACACAAAGAATATGTAATTACAAGACCGGATACACCGGCACCTTGGGCGAACTATCTTGGATCCCCTGAGTACGGTGCAATCGTTTCAAATAACGGCGGAGGATACAGCTTCGTTAAGAGCGGTGCCAACGGTCGTATAGCAAGATACCGTTTCAATTCCAATATCGGTCTTCCGGGCAGATATGTATATTTAAGGGACAACGATACCAATGACTACTGGTCAGCTACCTGGCAGCCGGTAGGTAAGCCTCTTGATCAGTATAAGACAGAGTGCCATCACGGAACCGCTTATACTACAATGAAGACGGATTATTCAGACATCCATTCGGAACTCACGTATTATGTTCCGCTTGACAAGACATACGAAGTATGGCGTGCCAAGGTAACCAATAATTCAGACAAACCGCGTAATCTTTCTGTATACGGTTTTATTGAGTTTACCAATGACAATAACTATGAGCAGGATCAGGTTAATCTTCAGTATACGCTTTTCATTACAAGAACATCTTTTGAAGGCAATAAGATTGTTCAGCACATTAATGAGAACAGTGGTAAGGATGCTACAGGCTCTAACCACAGAGAGAGATTTTTCGGACTTGTCGGAGCTGATGTAAGCGCTTATAACGGTAACTTTGACAGCTTCATCGGACCGTACAGGGATTATGGCAACCCAATCGCTGTTGAGAGCGGAAGATGCAATAACGAGCTTAACTATAACTCCAATGCATGCGGCGCACTTCAGTCAGATGTGACAATCGCACCGGGCGAGACCAAGGAATTTATCTATGTTCTCGGACAGAAGAATGCAGCTGAAGCGGACAAGATTCTCGATACATATAAGAACGCAGGCCAGGTTGATAAGGAACTTAAAGAACTTATTGATTACTGGCACGGACAGCTTAATAATTTCCAGATTGAGACACCTTCATGGGAGTTCAACAATATGGTTAATGTATGGAATGCATATCAGTGTTTCATAACATTTATCTGGTCAAGAGCTGCATCATTTATCTATTGCGGTCTTCGAAACGGATACGGATACAGGGATACCGTTCAGGATATCCAGGGTATTATCCATATTAATCCGGAACTTGCAGCGGATAAAATCCGTTTCATGCTTTCGGCACAGGTTGACAACGGCGGCGGACTTCCGCTTGTTAAGTTTGACCATAACGCAGGACATGAGACATGCCCTGACGAGAATGATGAGAATTCACTTTATGCTAAGCAGACAGGACATCCGTCATACCGTGCAGATGATGCACTCTGGCTCTTCCCGACAATCGTTAAGTATATCGGCGAGAGCGGTAATAAAGCATTCCTTGACGAAGTTATTGTATATGCTAATGGTGGAGAGGACAGTGTTTACAACCACCTTAAGAATGCAATCCGTTTTTCAATGGAAAGACTCGGTGCTCATAAGATGCCGGCCGGACTCCACGCAGACTGGAATGACTGCTTGAGACTCGGTAAGAAGGGCGAATCTACATTCGTAGCATTCCAGCTCTATTATGCTATGAGCGTTATCAGAGGATATGCTGAGGAAAGAAAAGATACAGAATATGTTGAATATATCAATAAAGTTCAGGCTGAGCTCGGAAAGAGCCTTTCTGACTGCTGGGATGAGGACAGATTCATCCGTGGTATCAGAGAGAACGGCGAAGTCGTAGGAGCTAAGCACGATCCTGAAGCTAATATGTGGCTTAATCCGCAGTCATGGTCTGTTATTTCCGGTTTTGCTTCCAAGGAGCAGGCTGAGACGGCAATGAATTCAGTTCATGAGATTCTTAATACACCTTATGGTGTTAAACTTATGGAGCCGCCATATGTTGATCACTATTTTGACGGAGCACTTATGCATATATTTAACCCGGATACCAAGGAAAATGGTGGTATCTTCTCCCAGACACAGGGCTGGGCAATTCTTGCCGAAGCTTTGATGGGACATGGTGACAGAGCGTTTGAGTACTTCCTTGAGTCATCACCGGCCAACATGAATGATAAAGCTGAAATAAGAGTTCTTGAGCCATATGTTCACGGACAGTTTACAGAGGCAACCCGTTCACCTTATGCAGGCCGTTCACATGTACATTGGCTTACAGGAACAGGCTCAACGGTTATGGTTGGATGCGTTGAAGGTATCTGTGGTATGAGACCTAATGCGGATGGTCTTGTAATCAGCCCTTCAATCCCTTCAGCGTGGGATGGATTTAAGATCGAGAAGAATTTCAGAGGAAAACATCTCTCAATTGATATCCAGAACCCGAACCATGTACAGAGCGGTGTTAAGAGTGTAACTGTTAACGGAGAAGCTGTTGAAGGCAATTTCGTATGTGAATGTAAGATGACAGAGCAGACAGAAATTGTTGTTGTACTTGGATAATTTAAGATTATTGATCCGCCCGGAGATAATGCCGGGCGGATATTTTTAGTTATGATGAAAGATACTATAATATATGAATTAACGACGGATGAATTTAATGATGCGGTCGTCAAAAACAACTACATAGAGAATTCCACAGAGCAATACATAGGTTTTGTGGATAAATCAGTCACGGACAAGACGGAGGCGGGTATAATCCTGGATGATTATGAAGATGCCTGGGATGATGGATTCGATGTGATTGTTTTTGCTGACTGCGCACCTGATGATGATAGCACGGCATCCCTTGCGGCAATGTCGGGAATGAAAATTTTCGGGATGGTGATAAAACGGAGTCTTTTAAAGGAAACAGGCCGGTTTAATACTGCATTGGAAGGCAGCCAGAACAGGGAGTTTCTGATGCGCGCAACTGACAAGGGACATGTTTTTTTCATAACATGCAGTGCAGATGATGCTGTTTTTCCGGAATCGGGGGCAATGGCACGCGAAATAGCGTATATTATATGTTCAAGGCTGGCACGCTGGGGTCATGAAGGCAATCTGGACACGGTGTTTGCTGACACAGTTGCGGGGATTCCGGATAAGAATGTTATGCTTGGGTTCAATAAGACAGTTGATGACATGTTGTCAGACTCCGGAATATGTACGGCGATTTCAGCTGACACAGCACCATTTCTGGTAATTATAGGCGGTGATACATGCTACGGAGTTCTCCGGCAATTCGGGTACAGCATTGCAAAAGCGCTGGCGGATATAGGGGAAGCTGTTTATACGAGTGAAGATGTGGATGCTGCGATGATGAGTGACATAACGTTCAAAGGTGTAATAGGATTTCAGACGCAGGCTTTTACCAATCCCGGATTCGACTGGATAAAGGGAAGAAGATTACAGTTCTGGTTTGATGATCCGGCCTTTTTTGAGAGCATGTTTACCAATGTGCGGCAAGGTGATATAATATTATGTCAGGATGGCAATTATACAGATTACATCAATAAAATATACGGTGCAGACGCGGTGTGGTTTCCGCCGGCGGGCAATTATTCAGGACCGTATGATGACGAGGGAAGAACTCTTGACATTGTTTTTGTCGGTACATATTATAAACCGGAATTTACGCCTGATGAGTTTATATCCGGCGCAAGGTCGTATGATACTGTGGAACAGAACGAGGTTTACAAGGCGGTTACGGCTGATCCGGCACTGACGGTGGAAGATGCAGTTGTTTCGCTGTATGGTCGTGACAGGCTTCCTGAACTAATGAAGACAATGTTCTATGTGCGCAAAAATATCATAGATTATTACAGACATCAGGCGGTGGAAACGGTGCTTTCCGCAGGATATAAAATAAACGTGTATGGGGATTCATGGAAGAATTTCCGGTCGGATTACTCAGATAATCTTATAATACATCAAAAGATAAATGTGGCGGAGGCTTCGCAGATATATCGTAAAGCCAGAATAGGGCTTAATTTTATGACCTGGCATAAAGCCGGGATGACGGAGCGCGTGGCGGATATTATGCTTGGCGGAGCGGTCTGTATATCTGATACGACGACATACCTTCGCGAGAACTTTCAGAAGGATGAAATCGTATTGTTTGATATAGGCAGGCCAGAGCAGCTTGTTACAGCAATAAATCAGCTTCTTAAAAATGATACATTAAGACATAAAATCGCACAGGCCGGTTATGAAAGGGCAGTGCATGAACATACATGGCACAACAGGGCGGTAAGCCTTTTACAATTGATTAAGGAGAAGAAGGATTAATTTTAACAGTGGAGGGACAAAATGATAATAAATACTAATATCCAGGCAATGTCGGCAGCGAGAAATTTCGGAATAAACACGAAAAATAAGGCAAAATCGGCGGAAAAACTTTCATCAGGATACAGTATAAACCGAGCGGCTGACGATGCGGCAGATCTTACGATATCAGAAAAAATGCGGGCACAGATAAGAGCACTTAATAAGGGTACCCAGAACGCACAGAGCGGAGTATCATGGGTTCATGTGGGTGAGGCGGCGCTTGGTTCAATTCAGGATATGATTCATCGCATGAGTGAGATAACGATCCAGTCGTTAAATGATACCAACACCGACCTGGACCGTGCGGCGCTTCAGGCTGAATTTGACCAGCTGCAGTCGGAAATCGATAAAGTATCGGATACGACGATGTTTAACACAAAGAAAATTTTTGCAGATCATGAGCCGAAGTTTTATCAGTTCGAGGGTAATATAAACTGGAATCAGAGTGCAAGACACACGATTGATTCCACAATGAATACTCTGACGATCTCATATATTAAAGATGATAACAGCGCAGCAGAACAGCTTACGATAACTGTTCCGGAGGGTACATATACAACACAGGAGCTTATTGACGAGGTGGATGATGCTGTGGCTGCGGCCGGGGGCGGCGATGCGGGGATTAACCTGGAATACACACAATCTGGTACATGTAATGTCAATATAGAGGGCGGCAAGAGTATAGAGTCAATATCCGGAGGATTGTCATATCTCATAAATGATATGTATACCGGAGGAAGCGTTGGTGCACTTATTGGTACTACCATTTTTGTGACGGATGATGCAAGGCTTGGAATATCGACAGGCAAAAACGATGAACTCAGATTCAGGGTTCAGGATTTTAATGGAAATACATCTACGGTAAATATTAAAATACCGGCAGGAAGATACACGAGGTCCGAACTGATTGATATACTTAATAACAGTATGGGACAGACCGGGGTCGAGGCCGTCAAGTATGGTAAAAGCATTAAGCTGCAGAGTGATACGGCAATTATTACGGGCTTTAAGGGCAATATGTTTAAAATCGACACCGATCCGGGAGATATTCATACATCGGTATTTTACGATAATGTTCAATATGGAAATACTATTTTAAGCGAGGCCTCTTTTAAGGGCGGAGCGGTCATACCTGTTTCAGGCACGGATGAAGAACATAATCATTATACAATAGATGCCTCAAATGACAGTCTCACTCTGGCTGTGGACGGGGGCAGTGAAGTGACTCTTTCTATTGCGCATGGCAGATATACGGCAGCAAAGATGGCGGACGTATTAAACGAACTCATGGGAAATGCTGGCCTTGGCGCCACAGCTTCGCTGTATACAAGCAGTGATTTTAACGGTATACAGATTACTACCGCATCCAAAGGCATTGAAAGCAGAATTGATATAAAAAACAGTTCAAGCGCGTATGATACGCTTTTTTGTAAAAGAGAATATAACCGTATAGACAGCCAGGCATCGGAATCATATGAGACCCGGCCTGATGACATACCTGTTTTCACGGGAGGCAAAGCTTTTAGCGCGGGCACACTGCCGCTTACGGTAACTGCCGGTCAAAACGATGTATTTAAGCTTGCATTAAACGGAACAGCTTATAATATAACAATAAAACAGGGCACATATAATTCGGCAGCGGATATCGTGACGGCCATAGACGAGGCACTTAACGGAAATAATGCACTTATGGCATATAAAGATAAAGTGGAGGTGTCAAATGATGCCACCGGCAGAATCATCTTAAAGGGAAGCAACGGAAGCGGCCTTACGGACATCAGGGCGGAAGCATTATCGGGTAATACCGGTTTTCACGATATATGGGTTGGAACGAAAGTGGAATACCGGTCAACGACTGCATCCGGAAGCGGAAGTTCGGGTTCGCCGGCCAAAATAACACTTAATACACCGATAAATAATCCGGCTGATGCGGCGGGTAAGAATGTTTCTGTTGATATTAACGGTAACAGACATGATGTCAGTATTCCTTCGGGTGTGAGCTCCAGAGATGATATCATAAATGCAATCAACGACCAGCTGAAAGAACAAAAAATAATTACAATTAATAAATTTGCCACAATAGATTCATCGGGAACCACGACCAATAATAATGTGACAGCATCCGGAAGCGGAAATACATCGACAACATCGCGTAATTATACATCTTCCGGTGTAACTAAGGAAAGCCAGGGTGTGGTAGGAGCATATGATGTTAACAGAGCCGCCTCGATAACGCTTGACAGAAAAATTGGTTCTACCAATATTGTGAATGCTTCGAATAACCGGCTTGCGATAAATGTAAAAACACAGAATGGAACATCAACGGTAAATATAACAATCCCGGACGGAAGTTATTCCGCCGACGGACTTGCATCAGCTATACAGAAACAGCTTGATAACAAGCTTGGTACACAATACGGCGGAGTTAAAGTAAGCCTTGATAATGGCGCTCTTACATTCACGTCCAGGCTTAATGACGGGTCGGGCAATGAGAAAAGAGCGGATGAAACCGGATTGGAAATCTCTACGGGAAACAGTTCGTTTCTGAAGGAACTGTATACCACAAGAACTGCAGCACAGGCAACATCATCCAAAGAACTGGAAAACACAATGATAATAGGATCTGACAATGCTGAATTTGTTTTCACATACAGGGACGGCGCAGGAACGAGGAATGTCAGGCTTGATCTTGCGGCGGGAACATACGACAGAACCGGAATTGTTAATGAAATAAACAGACAGCTTTTGGCATCGGGCACGGGTATAACAGCGTCCTTATACAATAACAGGCTCAGGCTGACCAGCAACGGCATTGGACAGGATTATATGATATCATATAACAATATGCAGGGCGGCAGCAGTGCCGAAACATTATTTGGTGACTTTATAGTCAAAAAGCCGGCCTCTGCTACGGCAGGGCAGGACATGCAGGAAGAAATAAATATAGCTAATGATACATCGAGCTTTATTATAAGCGTAAACGGTACATCGCATAATATCACGCTCGATAATGGAACTTATGACAGGCAGGCATTTGCCGGCATGCTGAATACCAAATTCCAGGATGAGGGAATCCCGGCAGAGGTTTCACTTTCAGGTAAAAGACTTACATATACGACTACCGAAGCCGGTTCACAAACCAATATTTTTATGACATATGACGGTGGCGGTACATCAATGCTGCCGATATACGGAAAAACCGAGACTGTGAAAGCCGGGGCCAAAGCATCTTTTAATGCGGACGGTAAACTGGAACTTACCGGTACCGAAAACGGCGGTTCGCTTTCTGTAAGTTCATCTTCCGGCGGCGGTTTTCAGTCACAGGAAAGAATAGAGAGCGATATTAATCCTACGGCTGAATCCGGTTATATATCATCCAAAAAAGCGTACATTGATGGAGTGAATCTAAGCGAACCGGTCGTTATCGATGAGTGGAACCGGGAACTTTCCTTTACATACAGGAAAGCAGGCGTATCGCAGGGTGTAAACTTTAGACTGAGTGACGGTACATATGACTTTAAGAGCCTTACAAAAGAACTTCAGGGTAACTTGATGCGGCTGTCGGCAACGGTGAACTTACCGCGACAGTTGATGCGTCAGGAGTGAAGATTGAGAGTACACATACCGGAAGCGGATATTCCATGAGCGGTTTTTCAGGCGGATTCTATCACAATGTACTTTGCAAAAGCACAGAAGTATCGCAGAAACTGACACCATCACAAAAAGCCGGAGGGCAGATATGTGACGCGGCTTTTACAATCGGACGTAAGAATATCCGTGGAGGCAGCGTGACGGTTGAGAAAGATTTAAACGATGAATTTACATTTGATATTACCTGCGGCAATACCGTGAATAACATTACTGTCAAACTTACGGAGGGCGAATATGATGGAAACTCACTGATTGCGGAACTGCAGAAGCAGATCAATAAGAAACTTGAAGCTGCAGGCCTCCCGAAAGATATGGTAAAAGCACAGATTGGCGGTGTAAATACAGGAGTCGTAGGCGCTAATGATAATGACGCGCTCTGCCTCAAAATTAATGACAACACTGCACTCCCTGATAGCGGACAATATATAATCGACGGGGTCAGGGGAAGTGCAGCTTTCAATATTTTTTACCAGACTGACGGCAGGATGATCCCGGCCTATACAACGGGTGCGAAGGACATTACAGACGGATTAACGGTTACTGCGGAGAACAACACGCTGTCACTGGATGCTGACGGCAGAACATATTCAGTTACACTTGCGGACGGGGATTATACAGCGGACGAGCTTGCAGATGCAGTCAATGCAGGATTTAAAGCAGGCGGAGCGCCGCTTACCGCCAAGATAGAAGATGGCAGACTTAAGATACAATATAACAGTTTTGGAAGGCACATAATAGACAATGTTGCCGGGTCAGCCAGGGACAGTCTTTTCTATGTGAAAAATTCGGCCGCCGGGGAAAAGGAGAATATTAAAATCCAGCTGAGCGGTAACGCCGGCCGTGACTATATTGAACTTGACCGGCCGGTTATGAATACCGTGAGTCTTGGAATCAATTCAGTAGCTATTACAAAACCCAAGTATGCCAACAAGGCACTTGGAAGACTTGCCGGCGCACTTGATGCCGTATCCGCCATACGCAGTGATTATGGCGCAATGGAAAATCGTCTTGAGCACGCAATCAACGGAAATAACAATACAGCTGAGAACACCCAGAGCGCGGAGTCTCTGGTACGCGATACGGACATTGCATCAGAGACTGTACGATATGCTTCAAATTCAATACTGGAGCAGGCTGCCCAGGCCATGATTGCGCAGGCTAACATCCAGGCACAGGGTGTGCTAAAATTGCTGGGACAATAAAATTTACGAATTGAAGGAGCGTAATGGAAAGAATAAATCATAACATTGAGCCACTATATGACCGGAATTCAAGATTATTAATTCTAGGTTCATTTCCGTCAGTGAAATCGAGAGAAATGCGGTTCTTTTACGGGCATCCGCAGAACCGGTTCTGGCGTGTTATTGCGGCGCTTACCGATTATCCAGTGCCGCATACCATAGAAGATAAGAAGAAAATGCTGCATGAAAATCACATAGCATTGTGGGATACAATTGCGTCATGCGAAATAGAAGGTTCATCAGACAGCAGCATCAAGGGTGTGGTTCCCAACAATCTAAATATAATACTGGAAACAGCGCCAATACAAGCGGTATATTGCAATGGCAGCAAATCATATGAATTGTATCATAAATACTGCGAAAAACAGACCGGAATGCCAGCTTTTAAACTGCCGAGCACCAGCCCGGCAAACGCAGCATGTAGTCTGGACAGGCTGATTAAAGAGTGGAGTGTGATAATGGATAGATTGCGCGAAGTGTGAAATGGGAATTTCCGGAAAACGCGCGTAAAGTCATTGCCGTGGTCAAAATTATAGCCGCGCGGGAAGTTATCATGATATGTACCCCTTTTACTGGACATCCAGTGAAAGGGGTACATATCAGAAGTTATCACCGCGCGGCTATTTGTATTAATGGTGGAACAGTCTTATTCCTGTGAAGCACATTGCCATGCCGTATTTGTTGCATGTCTCGATAACATTGTCATCGCGGACAGAACCACCCGGCTGTGCGATATACTTGACGCCGCTCTTGTGAGCGCGCTCGATATTGTCGCCGAATGGGAAGAAAGCATCCGAACCGAGGCAGACATCCTGCATCTGGTCAAGCCATGCACGCTTCTCCTCACGGGTAAATACAGGAGGTTTTTCGGTGAAGAATTTCTCCCAGGTGCCGTCAGCGAGAACATCCATGTATTCGTCGCCCATGTATACATCAATCGTGTTGTCACGGTCAGCTCTGCCGATACCCTCCTTGAAAGGAAGGGAAAGAACCTGCGGAGACTGACGTAAGAACCAGTTGTCAGCCTTCTGGCCGGCAAGCCTTGTACAATGGATTCTGGACTGCTGGCCTGCGCCGATACCGATAGCCTGACCGTTCTTGGTGTAGCATACGGAATTGGACTGGGTATATTTGAGAGTGATCATTGCGATAGCGAGATCTATGCGGGCCTGCTCAGGAATTTCTTTGTTGTCTGTAACGACATTTGCAAAAAGCTCGTCATTGATAACAAGCTCGTTACGGCCCTGCTCAAAAGTAACACCGAAAACGTCCTTCTGCTCAATAGGAGCCGGAACATAATTTTCATCGATTTTGATTACACAGTAATTACCTTTTTTCTTTGCGGAAAGGATTTCAAGAGCTTCAGGCTCATAGCCCGGAGCAATGATTCCGTCCGAAACCTCACGCTTGATAAGCTTGGCGGTATCTGCATCGCAGACATCGGAAAGAGATATAAAATCACCGAAAGAAGACATTCTGTCGGCGCCTCTGGCTCTTGCGTATGCGCTTGCAAGAGGACTTAAATCGCCCATATCGTCAACCCAGTAGATTTTCTTCTCGACATCAGTGAGAGGAAGACCGACTGCCGCACCGGCAGGTGATACATGCTTGAAAGAAGTTGCGGCAGGAAGACCTGTAGCCTTCTTGAGCTCGCGGACAAGCTGCCAGCCGTTAAAAGCATCAAGAAGATTGATATAACCGGCCCTTCCGTTAAGAATTTCGATAGGAAGGTCGCTTCCATCCTTCATAAACACCCTTGAAGGCTTCTGGTTAGGATTGCATCCGTATTTTAACTGATATTCATTCATTGATAGTACCTCTTTATTTATTTTTATTGATGATTCTTGTTTCATAAGTCTGGTCGGCAACATTGATGTAACGTATGAATAATGATACCTTATTCTCCTCGTTGAGACTATTCCATACTGTGTCGGCAAATTTGTCGATGTCATCAGGAATGTCTACGAGAACCGGCTCGCCCTCAAAACTCGGAAGCGGATTGCCGTCGCCCATGTATGTGTGGATGAAACGGCCCTCTCCGGCAGCAGGATTTGAATAAGCATAGGTGTACCTGTTGCATGAATCAGGATTACCGTTGTTGCTCTTTAAAATTGACATGGCGTAATTGAAATCACCGTTCTCGAAATGAAGGATACCGGAAATTCTAGGTGTGTAATTAGGGGCATCAGGTTCAAATTCGCGTGTTCTTAAAGCCTGCTCAAAAGTGTACTGCTTGTCCATAAGGTCGTAGATGGTATCGGTCTGGTCGCCGTTGGTAACGATTGTCTTGTTGCCGAGAACGCGGACCGGCGCATAAATTATAAGACTTGGATCCTCAAGCTTGGATGGGTCGAAAGCCTGTGTGCGGATTCCCTCGCCATCTTCCACGAAGACACGGTTGCGGCTGTTGGCACTTCTTCCCATGATAAAATAAGCTATTGCAGCTTTGGCCCTGTCAGGAGTCCTGCCGATGATGATTCCCCTGCCGGGATAGGAAGTGCTGCTTAATTCTTCTGATAAAGATCTGATTTTCATATTAACCTCCGGAATTAAATAATAAAAAACCGCCCGGACATACCCTAAACGGCTGCCCAGACGGTCGGCTTACTAAGACTGCGCTCCCTGTGGGTAATCCCACGTGTCCGTCAGTTACGCAGCTGATAGATATATTATTACAATAAAAAAAGAAAAAATCAAGACGTTTTCATAGAAATTTTGCAAATATGTGTTAAAATACTCATAGTCAGGATGGAAGGAGAAGCAAATGTATAATAATTTTATTTTTGACCTGTACGGAACCCTGATAGATATACGAACCGACGAGTGGAGCAAAGCCACATGGAAGAAATATGCCGGATGGCTTAAGACAGAGGGTATCAGGTATTCTGCGCGTAAAGTTAAGAAACGGTATGATGAACTTATAGGCAGACAGATAGAAGAACTTAAAAAACAGAACAAACATGAATACCCGGAGCCGGATGTGATACCTGTTTTTGCTGCGATATGCCGGGATAAACGACCGGATTATACGGATGAAGAAGTTTATAAAGCTGCAGAGCAGTTCAGAATTATATCAACGGAATTTGTTAAACTTTATCCCAATACATTGAAGGTTCTTAAAGAACTGCGTGAGGCCGGTAAGAAAATATATCTTCTGTCCAACGCGCAGCGGGCTTTTACATGGCAGGAACTTGAAAGCACCGGGCTGGTGCCATGCTTTGATGATATTTTTATCTCGTCCGATGAAGGCTGCAAGAAGCCGGATAAGGATTTTTTCAATGCACTTATTAAAAAACACGGACTTGATGTGAAAGAGTGCATAATGGTTGGCAATGACGGCAGTTCCGACATTGCGGGAGCTGCTGCGGCCGGTATGGATGCGGCGTATATACGCACGGCAATTTCGCCGGAGAATGAGCCCGTGCCGGAATGCAAATATGTATTTTTGGACGGAGACATAGGACACATAAGGAGTGATATGTAATGTACGATACAGTTATATTTGACCTTGACGGAACACTTTTGAATACACTGGATGATCTGTGCGACAGCACCAATTATGCACTTAAGACGCATGGAATGCCGGCCCGCACGATTGAGGAAGTCAGACAGTTTGTCGGCAACGGAATCCGTAAACTTATCGAGCGCGCGGTACCTCAGGGAACGGAACCGGAAGAACTTGAGAAAGTCTATGATGATTTTAAGAAACATTATGATGCGCATTGCAATGATAAGACCGGTCCGTACGACGGGATCATGGAACTTTTGCGCGAACTTAAGAAACGCGGTTATAAGCTTGGAATAGCATCCAACAAAGTTAAATCCGCAGTTGAGAAACTTAATGAGATTTATTTTGAAGGCCTTATGGACGGTGCTGCCGGAGTCGTTGACGGAAAGCCGACCAAGCCGGATCCGTATATGGTTGACGAGATGCTTAAAGAACTTGGAAGCGATAAGGAACACACGCTTTATGTCGGGGATTCACAGGTGGATGTCCGGACAGCGTTTAATACAGGACTTGATATGGTTGCTGTGTTATGGGGGTTCCGCGACAAGGAAGTCCTTACGGAAGCCGGAGCAACCCGGTTTATTGAGCAGCCGTCACAGTTACTTCACTATCTTTAACAGAGGAATTTATTTATGAAGGATTTTCTCCCGATAAGCAGGGAAGACATGAAAAAAAGAGGCTGGGATGAGGTTGATTTCACATATGTGATAGGCGATGCATATGTGGATCATTCATCTTTTGGACCGGCAATAATCAGCAGGGTTCTTGAGTCACACGGATATAAAGTCGGCATAATTGCACAGCCCGACTGGAAGATGGCGGACAGCATAGATGTTTTTGGCAGACCGAGGTTGGGATTTCTGGTGTCCGGCGGCAATATGGATCCGATGGTAAATCATTACACGGTGTCAAAGAAACGCCGTAAGACGGATGCTTACACTCCGGGCGGAGTTACCGGCAGAAGACCGGATCACGCGACAGTGGTCTATTGCAATCTCATAAGGCAGCGGTATAAGGACTGCCCGATTATAATAGGCGGAATCGAGGCAAGTCTCAGAAGACTGGCACATTATGATTACTGGTCAGACAGTCTGAAACGCTCAATCCTTCTGGACTCGCAGGCGGATATTATTTCATACGGAATGGGTGAACATTCGATTGTTGAGATTGCGGATGCGCTTGAGTCGGGGCTGGATGTCCATGACATTACATTTATAGACGGTACGGTTTATAAGACGAAACAGATTGAGAATGTATATGATTATATAATGCTCCCTTCATATGATGATTTGAAGGCGGATAAGCTTAATTATGCAAAGAGCTTTGATATACAATACCGGAATACTGACCCATATGCCGGCAAAAGACTTGTGGAGCCGTATGATAAAGGAATATATGTTGTCCAGAACCCGGCGGCCAGACCGCTCACACAGATGGAAATGGATGATGTGTACGCACTGCCGTATATGAATAACTACCATCCGTCATATGAAAAAGACGGCGGAGTCCCGGCAATATCCGAGATTAAGTTCAGCATCACAAGCAACAGAGGATGCTTTGGCGGATGCTCTTTCTGCGCACTCACATTTCATCAGGGAAGGATAGTGCAGGCAAGAAGCCATGAGTCAATTATTGATGAAGCGGTAAGAATGACCGAAGAACCTGATTTTAAGGGATACATCCATGATGTTGGCGGCCCGACTGCCAATTTCAGGCGTCCGGCCTGCGACAAGCAGATGGAGCATGGGGCATGTCCGGGTAAGCAGTGCCTTTTTCCGGAACCGTGTAAGAATCTTGTGGTGGACCACAGCGATTATGTATCACTGTTACGCAAACTGCGTGCCCTTCCGAAAGTAAAGAAAGTATTTGTACGTTCCGGCGTACGTTTTGACTATGCACTGGCGGATAAGGATGATACTTTTATCAGGGAACTGTGCAAATACCATATAAGCGGACAGCTGAGGGTGGCACCGGAACATGTATCGGATAATGTATTGAAACTCATGGGCAAACCGGGGAACAGTGTTTATGAGAAATTCGTCAACAAATGTGAAGCAATCAACAGACAGCTTGGCAAGGAACAGTATCTCGTCCCGTATCTTATGTCATCGCATCCGGGTTCCACGCTTAAGGACGCGATCACGCTTGCGGAGTATATCAGGGATATCGGATACATGCCGGAGCAGGTTCAGGATTTTTATCCGACGCCATCCACCATATCGACATGCATGTATTACACGGGAGTTGACCCGCGTAACATGAAACCTGTGTATGTTGCCCGTAATCCGCATGAAAAAGCTATGCAGAGGGCACTTATACAGTACCGTAATCCGGAGAATTATGACCTTGTAAAAGAAGCACTTCTTAAGGAACACAGACAGGATCTGATAGGATTCGATAAGAAATGCCTGATACCACCGCGTAAAATAACTCCGAAACATGCCGCAGGCAGTCATAAAAAGGTTGAAAAAAAGCGCAATAAAAGCTACAATTAATATATATTTTCAGAGCACGAAAGGAAACACGTATGTACAAAGATAATGACAAAATAACAATTATGGATCATCCTCTTATCAAGCACAAAATAACAATGCTTAGAATGAAGAGTACCGGAACAAATGAGTTCCGTAAGCTTATTGAGGAAATAGCAGTTCTCATGGGATATGAAGCATTAAGGAATCTTCCGCTTGAGAACATCGACATCGAGACACCTATCCAGGAGACGCAGAGCCCAATAATTGCAGGAAAGAAGCCGGCAATCGTGCCTATTCTCCGTGCCGGACTCGGCATGGTCGGCGGTCTCCTCACTCTTATGCCGGCAGCCAAGGTCGGACACATCGGATTATACCGTGATGAGGAGACACATGAGCCGCATGAGTATTATTGTAAGCTTCCGAATCCGATTGAGCAGCGTAAGATAATAGTATGCGATCCTATGCTTGCTACAGGCGGTTCTGCAGTAGCGGCAATTAATTTCATCAAGCAGCGCGGAGGCAGGGATATCACATTTATGTGTATCATCGCAGCACCGGAAGGTCTTGAAAGACTTGCCAAGGAGCGCCCGGACGTTGACATCTATTGCGGAGCTCTTGATGAGAGGCTTAATGAAAATGCTTATATCTGCCCGGGACTTGGAGATGCCGGAGACAGAATTTTCGGAACTAAATAATCTATGATACCTGATAATATCAAGAGATATACTCCGGATTACAGGAAGGGACTTACCGGTGAGCAGGTGCAGGAACGGATTAAGAACGGCTGCACCAATGCGCCGGTCAAGCCGCCTATGAAGTCGTGCGGAGATATCATCAGAGACAACATCTTTACATATTTCAATATGATTTTTGTAGTGATTGCCGTACTTTTATGTATTGTGCAGTCTTATAAGAGTCTGACTTTTTTACCGGTTATTATATGTAATACAATAGTCGGAATCGTACAGGAAATCCGTTCCAAAAAAATACTTGATAAAATGAATATGCTTAATGCCCCGCGTGCCACAGTCATACGTGACGGCATCAGGACACAGATACCGGCGGAGGAACTGGTACTGGATGATATTGTTGTGTTCGCGGCCGGTAACCAGATATGCGCCGATGCATATGTGGAGGAAGGCGAGGTAAAGGTAAACGAATCTCTCCTTACCGGTGAATCGGATGAGATACTAAAGCAGAAGGGCGACAAGCTGATGTCCGGAAGCTTTATCGTATCGGGTGAATGTTACGCGAAGCTTGATGCCGTAGGTGCCGATTCATACATATCAGGCCTGATTGTTGAGGCAAAGTCCATGGGAAATAAGGAGCAGTCAGAGATGATACGCTCCCTGAACAAATTTGTGAAATTTGTCGGAATAATCATAATCCCGGTGGGACTTATATTGTTTTTCCAAAGCTATTATGTAGGAGATAATTCCCTGAAGGACAGTGTGGTTTCCACAATGGCGGCACTTATCGGAATGATACCGGAGGGCTTGTATCTTCTGGCAACTGTTGCACTTACGTTAAGTGCGATGCGTCTGGCTTCAAGACATATTCTCTTGCACGATATGAAGAGCATAGAGACGCTTGCAAGAGTTAATGTTCTCTGTGTGGATAAGACAGGAACAATTACCGAGAATAAAATGGCTGTGCAGGGCGTTGTGCCTGCGGATGGCATAGATACGGACGATGTAAAGTGTCTGATAGGCGATTTTGCGGCGGCAATGTCATCAGACAATATAACAATGGAAGCCATTAAGAATTATTTTACAAATAGTTCCGGACGGAAGGCGGTGAGCGTGTCACCGTTTTCGTCGGTATGCAAATACAGTGGGGTCGTTTTTGAAGATGGTGCATATGTACTCGGGGCACCGGAATATGTGCTTGGCGGCAGGTTGGATGAATGCCGCGATACGGTTACGGAGATGGCGGAGAAGGGATTAAGGACGCTTGCATTCGTGAAATATGACGGAGTTCCGGATGGGAAACCGCTCGATAAGGAAGTAAGCCTTATGGCATTTATCAATCTGGCCAATCCTATAAGAAAAGATGCCCCGGACACATTCCGGTATTTTGCAAAGCAGGGCGTTGATATCAAGGTTATCTCCGGTGACAATCCGGTAACGGTATCACGGGTTGCAATCGAAGCCGGGATAAAGGGCGCAGAGAAGTATGTGGATGCAACAACTCTTACCGATGAAGACAATATGAGAAAAGCATTGACGGAATGTACGGTATTCGGAAGAGTCACGCCGGCCCAGAAGAGATCTTTTGTAAGAATTCTTAAAGAACTCGGAAATACAGTTGCGATGACCGGTGACGGCGTTAATGACATATTGGCGCTTAAGGACGCGGATTGCAGTGTTGCGATGGCTTCCGGCAGCGAGGCGGCTGCCCAGAGTGCCCAGGTGGTACTGCTTGATTCTGATTTTTCGGGAATGCCGCAGGTTGTGCTTGAAGGCCGCAGAACTGTCAATAATATAGAGAGGTCGGCAAGCCTGTTCCTTGTGAAAAATATATTTTCTCTTCTGCTTGCATTTCTGTCGGTTGCATTTGCCGTGCAATATCCTCTGCATCCGACACAGGTTACGTTATTAAGTGCATTTACGATAGGAATACCGGGATTTTTTCTGGCACTTGAACCAAATCATAGTATAATAAAAGGCAAATTTATCAAAAATGTGTTGATGCGCTCACTCCCGGCAGGAATTACCGATATGCTTGCAGTTGTAGGAATAGTGATTGCCGGCAGAAATCTTGCACTCGCAGAGGAAGAAGTATCGACAGCGGCCACACTTGTATTGATAGTGGTAGGCCTGATGGTCGTAGCCGGAGCATCCATACCGTTTAACAGATTCCGCGCTGCAATAACAGGAGCGTGCGCTGCCGGAATAGTATTCTGCTGCGTGTTCTTACATGAACTTTTTGTGCTTATACCACTGTCAATGCCGGCGGTAATCATGCTGATATGTGCAGCGGCATCCGCAACAGCCGTATTTTGGACATTACGTTTTATATTTATGCATATAACGGACCGGAGGAGACATAATGGATAAACCTGATATAGTATATGAAGATGATAATATAATAGTCTGTAACAAAAAAGCCGGTGTCGCATCGCAGTCTGAACGTTCTTTTGCCAATGACCTTACGAGCATGCTTATGACATACCTTGTATCTTCCGGCAGAAAATGCAATGTGCATATAATTAACAGGCTTGATAAACCGGTTGAGGGACTTGTGCTTTACGCACTTAATAAGAAAGCTGCGGCCGGTCTTTCAGCACTTTCCGGAGAACATGCAATCGAAAAATATTATTATGCCGTAGTTACGGGAAGACCGGAAAACAAGGGAAATTATACGGATTATCTGTTAAAGGATCCGGGACTTAATGTTTCCCACGTTGCAGATGCAGATGTATCGGGGGCCAAAAAAGCCTCTCTTAATTATGAGACGATTGAGACAAAGGAAATTTCAGGCAGGGAGTATTCTCTTGTCAGAATCAGGCTTCTTACCGGAAGACATCATCAGATAAGGGTTCAGTTCGCCGCACACGGACACGCATTGTACGGGGATACGAAGTATAATCCCGATTTTGCCGGATGCAGGGGTGTGCAGCTGATGCTTTGTGCATACAGGATTGCGTTTGCCAACCCGGCAGGGGCGGACAGAATTACCGTTCAGATACGTCCGGGCGGCAAATTTACGGAATTTGAATATTTTCACGACTGACGGCGATAATGTATTATGACTGCTATGCTGACAAAGGAGTTGTAATATGAGAGAACAAACCGCCATCAAAATAAAAACAGCAGGAATAATTGTGGGTGTCACAGCAGTAGTATATGTTCTGATAAAATATATGCTGCCGCTTGTGGCACCTTTTGCCTTTGCATTTATAATTGCATGTATTATTGACAAGCCAGTCGGATTCATGTATGAGAGGTTCGGCTTAAAGAGAATCATAGGCGCGACAGTTATGACAGTGCTGCTGACAGCCATTCTTGGACTGGTCATGTTTTATGGAGCCAGGATTCTTCTGGGGCAGGCCAGGCAGCTGGCAATGAAACTGCCGGAATATTCATCGATGGCAGCCAAAATGGCGGAGGATTGTTGCGACAGAGTGGATGATGGACTGAATCTTGATGAAGGGACAAGTTACCGGATAGTAAGCGGACAAATCGATAATGCAAAAGGAATTGTGAATGATAAGCTGATTCCGGCTGTCATGAATGGTTCATGGAGTTTTATAAGTTCGTGCGCAGCTTTTTTGACCGCGTTTGCATTTATGATAATGGCTGCAGTGTTCATAAGCCGGGATATGCCAAAAATTAAAGTGCAATGTGATAACAGTATATTTGGCACGGAACTTAAATTTCTGGGCGGCCGGCTGAAGGATATTCTGACGACATATGTTAAGACTCAGCTGATTATCATGACACTTACGTGCATAATATGCTCTGCCGGGTTGTATTTTATGGGAAATCTGTATGCACTTTTACTTGGTGTGCTGATAGGCATAATAGATGCGCTTCCTGTCCTCGGCACTGGAACGGTATTCATTCCGTGGTGCATAATTCTGTTTGTTATGGGAAAATACTCATCAGCTGTGGCAATACTTGTAATATATCTTGTAGCATATTACACAAGAGAGCTTCTCGAACCGAAACTAATGGGTGCCGGATTCGGAGTGTCACCGGTGTTAATGCTTGTCTCATTGTATGCAGGGCTGATTCTCTTTGGGATAAGCGGAGTGATAACCGGCCCGGTAGCGGTAATTCTTATAAGGGAAATTTGTACACGCCTTATAAAAAAACTTGCCTGACAGGCGAAATACATTTATAATTAACTATGTATGCGATTAACAAGGAGACAGATATGGTATTCAGTTCAGCTGTTTTTTTATTTATATTTTTGCCGGTAGTGCTTTTTGTGCACACTGTTGTAAAGAACACGACTGCACGTAATATTTTTCTTATTGCGGCAAGCCTTGTGTTCTATGCTTTCGGTGAACCGTTTTATGTTCTTCTGATGATTGGAAGCGTGGCAATTAATTACCTGTTCGGACGGGTGCTTGCCGCGCATAAGAGCAGACCGGTGCTTGCCCTGGCGGTTATAGTTAATATAGGAATGCTTTTTGTATTCAAATATGCGTCGTGGCTTATAGGGATTATTGATAATGTGCCGGGAATTTCCATCCCCGTGCCTCAGATAAGAATGCCGATAGGAATATCATTTTTTACATTTCAGGCAATGTCATATGTTATAGATGTATACAGAAACGATAAGGATGAACATGCATCTTTCGGAGATGTGTTATTGTACATATCTCTTTTTCCGCAGCTTATTGCGGGACCGATTGTCAAATATAATACAATCAGGACGCAGATTCATGACAGAAGCGTGAATGCATCGAAGATGGCAGCGGGCATAAGATTATTTATAATAGGACTGTCCAAGAAAATGCTTATTTCCAATGTGATGGGCGCGGCGGCTGATAAGATTTTTGCAATGCAGCCACAGGCAATGGATATGCCGCTTTCATGGCTGGGGGCAATATGTTACACTTTACAGATTTATTTCGATTTCTCGGGATACAGTAATATGGCAGTCGGCCTTGGCAAGACTCTGGGATTTGATTTTCCGGAGAATTTTGATTATCCGTATTCTGCGCATGGTATCCGTGATTTCTGGAGAAGGTGGCATATGTCGCTTACCGGATGGTTCAGGGAATATCTGTATATTCCGCTCGGAGGCAACCGTAAAGGAAGGGCAAGACAGATTCTTAACACGATGATCGTATTTGCGGCAACCGGCATATGGCATGGTGCCAATCTTACGTTTATATTGTGGGGATTAATGCATGGAATCCTTATGTGCGTGGAGACTCTTATATTCAAACGCAGAAAGTTAAAGAGTCCGGCGGCATGGCTTTACACAATTATAATAGTAATAATCGGCTTTGTTATATTCCGTGCAGACAGTGTCGGATATGCATGTGCGTATATTGGAAGAATGTTTTCTTTTGTGACAGAGGCGTCTGCTATGACAGTAACACTTTCGGTTCTTACACCGGTGTTTATAGCGACATTTACGGCCGCTGTTGTAATGATGTTTCCGGTTGTGCCGGCAATAAGGCGGCGCCTGGACGGCAGCCCGTCATATGCAGCTGTTAACACGTTGTGTTATATAGCAATGTTCGGACTTTATTTTCTCTGTGTATTGACGCTTGCGGCAGATTCATACAATCCGTTCATTTATTTCAGGTTCTAGGCGGTGCATAATATGAAAAAACAAATTCTTAAAACAATATATGTTGTGACTTTTATGGCGGCTTTTGTTCTCTTCGGTGCAGTGAGTCTTTTCTATAAGAATGATACAATAGGCAACGAAGATAAAGTTACGCTAGGCGGCGTCGGATATAAGGACATGGCCGGTAATTTTGATGATTATTTCAGCAAATCTTTCGGATTCAGGGACAAGCTTGTTAACATAAATAATAGTATTAAATATAATATCTTCAAGCAATCGGGTGAAAAATCCGTAATTGCCGGCAGGGACGGATGGCTTTTCTATGAGAGTGCGCTTCACGATTATACCGGAGAGAATGTAATGACCCGTGAGGAGGCGGCAAAGGCCGCCGGCGTTATTAAGGAAATGTCGGATTATGCAAAAGAGTGCGGCACGAAACTCATTTTTGTGAGTGCACCCAATAAAATGGAGATTTACGGTGAATATATGCCTTATTACTGCCTTGAGGATAAATCAGACGGCAATTACGAACTCCTTATGGATGAGCTGTCACATACGGATGTTGATTATGTTGACCTTAAGGAGATTTTAAAGGAAGCCGGGGGCGAGTCATCCGTACAGTTATACCATAAAGAAGATTCACATTGGAATAATCTCGGTGCGGCGTATGCATATCGTGCAATTATGCAGAAAGCCGGGGTGGATTTTTTTGATTATACGTCTCTTGATTATACGATACAGGATAATTTCGACGGCGATTTATATTCAATGCTTTTTCCTAAAGGAAGCCACAAGGATGAGCAGGTAATGCTTGATATGGAGCAGGATTTCTATTTTACGTCCAATTACAGGAGTGATGACGACCTGGTTATAGAGACTGCCAACGACAATGCTTCAGGCAGTGTGCTTGTATACAGGGATTCTTTCGGAAATGCGCTTTATCAGTACTTTGCAGAGGATTTTAATACCGCAAAGTTTACGAGAGCCGTTCCGTATGATCTGACGGGAATCGGTGATTATGATGTTGTGGTTATTGAACTGGTGGAACGTAATCTTGCAAACCTTATTGACATGGAGCCTGTGATGCCCCGGTAGGTACTTGAAATCTGGCGGTTTTTGTGTATAATCAAAGAAGAATTAATAATATCATAATAGGAGAATTTGCCGATATGAAGAAGAAAATTATTGCAATATGCTTGTGCATATGCTTGACGATAGTATTTCTTGCCGGATGCGCCGGTAAGAAGAGCAATACAGAGCCATCGAAGGCGGCGGATGAGAACAGCGGTTTCTCATATACCGTTAATGGCGTAAGACTGGTTCCGGGAGAAGATTTTGCAGACGCTTATAAAGAACTCGGGGAACCGGATAATTATACCGAAGCCGCCAGCTGTTATTTTGACGGTATGGATAAGGTGTACACATATACAGGATATGAAGTCAGAACATACCCGGACGGTGATAAAGATATCATTCAGGATATCTGCCTCTCGTCGAAGGATTTTTCAACCGATAAGGGAATAACGGCAGGTTCATCATTGGATGATGTCACAGCTGCTTACGGTAATGATTATAAGCTTACCGGTAAGATGTATAAATATTATCAAAGTGATACCGGATATATTTACTTTTTTATAATGAATGATGTGGTTAAGTATTTTGGATATGCAATTGATGCATCGAACTAATCTTTTATACAGGACAGGAGAAAATACATGACAACAATTAAGAAAATACAGGTGGCGGTTCTTGCAGCGGTTCTTGTGGGAAGCATGCTTGTGGGGTGTGGGAAACGCACGGATAACAGCAGGGCAACTACAGCCGGTAACACAGCCGGAGACATAACCGTAAGCAGGGAGACGGAGACAGAGGCACAGAACCAAGCTCCGACAGAGGCGCCGACCCAGGCACCGACAGAGCCGCCGACAGAAGCTCCGACAGAAGCCCCCACACAGGAATACATAGGTGCATGGACACTTCTTTCGGAGGAACCGCTTAATCCGACGCAGTCCGGATATCCGGAACTTGACAGTCTGGTCAATGACCTTATAGCAAGGATTACGACATCGGATATGAATAATTATCAGAAGGTATGGGCGTTGTACGAATACTTTATCGACAATATTACATACAGCCGCGGAATGGATGCCCATACAGGAGAGTATTCTTCTTCGGATAAGGCAACAACACCTAAGGAAGTACTTTGGGCAACCGACCTTCTTAACTCGGGACAGGGCTGCTGTTATAATTATTCATCAGCATTTATGTATATAATGAGAGCACTCGGATACGACGCACATCTTGTATCGGGAAATGTGCCTAAATACGGAGGCGGAGTCACACCGCACTGCTGGCTTTATGTGAACCTTAGCGGTGGGAAATACACTTTTGATCCCGATCTCGATATGAATTTTTATACAAGAGATTTAAGAAACGGTGTAGAGAATCCGGCAAGGGACAGATATTTCTGTGTCCCAATCGATAATTTGAGTTATTTTTATGTGGCAGAAACATACCACACCAATTAGATATAAGGAGATTAATCATGGCAGATAAGAAATTAGTAGAAGCAATAACCCCTATGGAGGAAGATTTTGCACAATGGTATACAGATGTTGTTAAGAAAGCAGAGCTTATGGCTTATTCAAGCATTAAGGGATGCATGATTTTCAGACCGAACGGATATGCCATCTGGGAAAGTGTACAGAAAGAACTTGACAGAAGATTTAAAGAAACCGGCGTTGAGAATGTATATATGCCTATGTTCATTCCTGAGAGTCTTCTTCAGAAAGAGAAAGACCATGTGGAAGGTTTTGCCCCTGAAGTTGCATGGGTAACACAGGGAGGACTTGATCCGCTCCAGGAGAGAATGTGTGTAAGACCTACATCAGAGACTTTGTTCTGTGATTTTTATAAGGATATCATACAGTCATACAGAGATCTGCCTAAATGCTATAACCAGTGGTGTTCCGTAGTAAGATGGGAGAAAACGACACGTCCGTTTTTACGTTCAATGGAATTCCTCTGGCAGGAAGGCCATACGGTTCATGCCACAGCTGAGGATGCCGAGGCAAGAACAATACAGATGCTGAATGTATATGCGGATTTCTGTGAGAATGTTCTTGCAATTCCTATGATCAAGGGCCGTAAGACCGATAAGGAAAAATTCGCCGGTGCAGAAGCTACATATACGATAGAGGCACTTATGCATGATGGTAAGGCACTTCAGTCCGGTACAAGCCATAATTTCGGTGACGGATTTGCCAGGGCATTCGGAATCCAGTACACGGATAAGGATAATAAACTCCAGTATGCACACCAGACATCATGGGGAATGTCAACACGTATCATAGGAGCTATCATCATGGTTCACGGCGATAACAGCGGTCTTGTTCTTCCGCCGGCAATCGCTCCGACACAGGTAATGGTAATTCCTATTGCACAGCACAAGGAAGGCGTGCTTGACAAGGCAGCACAGATTAAAGACACACTTACGGCAGCAGGCTTCAGAGCAAAGATTGATGACAGTGATAAGACACCGGGCTGGAAATTTGCCGAGCAGGAGATTAAAGGAATCCCGGCAAGAATCGAAATCGGACCGAAGGATCTTGAGGCAGGACAGGCAGTGATCGTCCGCAGGGATACAAGAGAAAAGACAATAGTTAAGATAGAAGAGATTGCGGACAAGCTTAAGGAAATCTTTGTCACAATGCAGTCTGATATGCTTGAGAAAGCCAGAAAACACAGAGATTCACACACATATGAAGCAACTAACTATGAAGAGTTTAAGGATATCATAGCCAATAAGCCGGGATTTGTTAAAGCTATGTGGTGCGGAGATCTCGCATGTGAGATGAAGATTAAGGAAGATACAACGGCAACAAGCCGATGCATGCCATTTGAGCAGGAACATATCAGCGATGTATGTGTATGCTGCGGTAAACCGGCTAAGAAACTGGTATACTGGGGTAAAGCATATTAATCTGCAGGATTGGTGTATATATGATAATTAATTTGCCTGAAGATGTACGGCATATAATTAATAAATTAGCAGATGAAGGGTATGAATCATACGCTGTCGGCGGCTGTGTCCGCGACAGCGTTATTGGTCGTGTACCGGATGACTGGGACATTACAACATCGGCAAGGCCGGAAGATGTTAAGCGCATATTCCGGCGTACCGTTGATACAGGAATTGAGCACGGAACCGTGACGGTAATGATCGGCAGGGAAGGATATGAGGTTACGACCTTTAGAATAGATGGCGAATATAAGGACAGCAGACATCCTGAGAACGTTGAGTTTACCGCGTCGCTTAAGGAAGATTTAAAAAGGCGTGATTTTACGATCAACGCCATGGCATACAATGAACATGAAGGCATTGTTGACCTTTTTGGCGGAATGGATGACATCCGGTCAGGAATAATACGCTGCGTCGGTAATCCGGCAGACAGATTTGCCGAAGATGCACTGAGAATGTTAAGAGCCGTCAGATTCAGTGCGCAGCTGGGATATGACATAGATAAAGATACGGCAGCTGCAATAGAGAAACTGGCAGGAACGATAGCGGCCGTCAGCAAAGAAAGAATCCATACGGAAATAGGTAAGACAATTATGTCATCACATCCTGAATACATAGAAAAGGCATGCCGGCTTGGCATTACGCCGGTTGTTTTTGGTGAATTTGACAGGATAGATGACAAAGAGCTATCATATAAGCTCATAAAGAAAATGCCGATGCAGATAGCATTCCGGTATGCAGCTTTGCTTTTTGCGGCGGGCGAACAGGGAACGCGCAGGATGCTGCGTGAGCTCAAGCTTGACAATGCGACTGTAGACCTTGCGGTTATACTGGTAAAATATCATGGAATACAATTGACGGAAGACGAATATATTATCAGATGCACTGCTTCCAAAACAGGAGCGGACAGGCTTCATGATATCCTGAAATTTGAGAAACTGTTTTACGAAACAGCAGGAGATACGGTATCGGCACAGATGGCGGCCGAAGAGGACAGGATTCTTGGCCTGATTGAAGCCAGAAAAGAATGTATTTCAATTCATGAACTTGCAATTAACGGTTCAGACCTTATATCAATGGGGATGCAGCCGGGCAGACAGCTTGGCATTATGCTTGATCAATGCCTGGAACATGTTCTGGCGGCCCCGGAAGATAATACATATGATACTTTAAAGGAACTTGTTCACAAGTTGATGTGAATTTATATTTTCATCTCATATTTACAGTATCTGACTCATAGAATTAGATAGTTTAGAATCTGTGAGGTTGGTATTTATGGCGGATAAGGGTTTGGATATTGTAGATAAATATAATCTGGAAGTCGTACAGGTAAGCCGCGGAAGAGGTGCGCAGGTGCTGCATACCGCCGATGGTCTGTACATACTTAAGGAATATAAGGGGCGGGGAAGCTATATTAATGATGAAGCGGTGATGTTAGATGCGCTAAATGCATCCGGACAGCTCTGTGTGGACGCTTATATTTCCGATTCGGAGGGCGTGTACATAAATACATCATCGGACGGACAAAGATATGTTATTAAGAAATGGTATGAATGTCGCGACTGTGATATCCGAAATTACGGAGACGTCACGACCGCAGTCAGGGCACTTGCATATATGCATAAAGTGCTCATGAAAGACATACCGGAAGGCTTTAAACGTGAGTCGGCAGATATCAGTAATGATATGAAAAGACATAATGCCGAAATCAAAAGAGTCGGCAAATATGTTGCAGGACGGAATAACCGCAATGAATTTGAGATGCTTGCAGGAACATGGTGTGATGCATTCTATGAAGAAGGACTGAGGGCGATAGAGAAGTGTGATGCCGTAAATAACGGATTTGAGGCAGCACGCGGAGTATGCCATGGTACATATAATTATCATAATGTATGTTACGGCCATAAGCTGCCGGTGATAATTAATTTTGAGCGGATGACACGGGGATTCGTAGTCAGCGATTTATATTGCATTATGCGCAAATTATTGGAAAAATATGACTGGGATATTAAACTTGCCTACCGTTTTATTACGGAATATGATAAAATAAGAACGTTAAATGATGATGATTTAAGATTGCTGGAGATTATGTTTACATTTCCGGAGAAATTCTGGAAACTGATTAATTCATATAATAATTCACGCAAGACATGGCTTCCGGCCAGGAATACGGAGAAACTTAAGAAAGTAATTGCGCAGAATAATAAGAGACTCGATTTTATAAATACATTGCATTGATATAACGGAGGAACATATGAGAAAGAAATTGTGGACAATATCAGCTGTGATGCTTTTTGCAGTAATGACACTTAGCGCATGTACCGGAACATCTTCTGTAAGACATCGTAATACCAATACAGAGACAAGTACGGCTGTCAATGCGGATAAATCGACGGGGGTGATCCGGAAGATAGATAAGGACACCAACAATATAGTTATATATTCCGTGGATGACGGCACTAAGACAATTTACAGCTATGATGAAGGGACTACCGCATATACAAAGTCGGGCAAAGTTATGTCTTTTGATAAACTCTCATGCGGAGATATTGTTGATATAGAATGTAACAATACCAATCAGAAAATAAAGAAAATAAGCATTTCATCCCGAAATAAGGTCTGGGAGAACACCAAAGTCACGAATTTCAAGGTTGATGAAAGCACGATGACAATGAAAATAGGACAGTCATTATATTCATACTCGGACAGCACATTTGTGTTCTCTGATGGTGAAGAGATAGATATATCCGAATTAAACAGTGAAGACCGGCTTATTGTGCGCGGGTATGATACATCGGTATGCTCGGTTGTTGTCGATAAAGGACATGGATATGTTACACTTTCGGGAGACCAGCTTTTTACCGGCGGATATGTGGATATCGGCGGCAGAGTTGTTAAAGTAATTGAGGAAGGAATGCTTCTGATAGTTCAGGAAGGAAGTTATAAAATAGAAGTCCGTAACGGAAAGTATGTTGCCGATAAGCAGATAACTGTCACGAGGAACGAGAAGACCGTTGCAGACTTCTCGGATGTGGCACCGATCGTGACAGAGACCGGAAATGTGCGTATTAACGTTAATGTGAGCGAGGCAATCCTTACGGTTGACGGAGCCGTCATGAGCGCGAATGAAGTTCTCACACTGGCGGCAGGAAAGCACACGATCAAGGTAAGTGCGGATGGATACAGTGATTATTCCACACAGATAGAAGTTGACAAGGGTTATAAGACAATAGATGTTACACTTAAGGCTGCTGCGGACGACGAGACATCCAAAGAAACAAAATCCGAGACGCAGACGGAGACGGAAACCGCTACAACGGACAGCTCAGGTAATGTAGTCAGTCAGAAAAATAAAGTCACGGTATCCGGCCCGGAGGGAGGATACATATATTTTGACGGAAAGTATATGGGAACGGCACCGGTTACATTTGCACTTGTGACGGGAGAACATGTCATATCCGTACTTTACAATAAACAGATAAACAGTTATACGGTAAATCTGTCGGAAGGCGGAGATGATGTAAAATATGATTTCACACCAAAGTAAATGGTATCAGCGGGGCATATGATGCATATAATGCACCAAACAATATTTCAGGATGATGGTTTATGCATCGTGCACTGACGATAGTTATTATTGCAATGTGCCTGGTTACAGCCGCATGCGGCCGCGCAGACACGAAGAGCAGCACCGTGTCAGATGTGGATTATACAGTAGTGGATAGGGCAGCAATTCCGGAAGAACTGGCTGCGACAATAGATGCACGCAAAGAATCTGATTTTGAGATATCGGCGTGCATTGACGGTTACACATACATTGTCAAAGGGTACGGAAAACAGCCGACCGGAGGTTACAGCATAAGGGTTGACAGACTGCAGACGAATGGAACGGATATGACGATGGCATCCACACTTATCGGCCCGTCGGCCGGTGAGGCAGTTAACAAGCTGGCAACATATCCGTACATAGTGATCAAGACAGAGGCAACGGATAACAATATATTATTTGAATAGCATAATCCCCTGGATATCTTCATATTCTGTAATAAGTGCGTATATCAGATTATGAAGAAACAGGGGATTTTTGTATGGAAACTGATAAAAAGACATTACATATGAATTACAGGAAAGGAACAACGGAACAGATTATAACTGTTGATGACGATTTCAATGTGCCGGACTCCAAACCGGATATTGTGAAAAAAATACATGAGAAGGGGCGGGTGGTAATAGAAAAAGTGAGGGCATCGGACGATAAAGTATCGGTAAGCGGAAACCTTATCTATGCATTGCTGTATAAAACCGGCAGTCGGTGCGCATGCATGAGCGGAAGCATTCCTCTTGAAGAGGTGGTTATGCTTGAAGGAACCACACCGCAGGATATCATCAGATGCACGACCAGTCTTGAGGATATTACAATAACTGTTATCAACTCCAGAAAAATAAGCGTAAAAGCGGTAATAGTGGTACATATTATATCCGAGGCAATGTATGATAAAGATATAGTGTGCCACATGGATGTTGATAATCTGCAGACCATGAATGACACCGTTAATATTATGCAGCTTATCTCATCGAAAAAAGATATTTTCAGGATAAGGGAATCTGTAAATCTTCCGTCAGACAGACCTAATGTTGAGCAGATAATATGGTATGATCTGAAAACCCAGAGCCTTGATATCCGCGCCTGTGACGGAGGCATCAGCATACGCGGAGAGCTTTATGTGTTCTGTATGTATACGGCAGAAAATGATGATGAAGGACTTTATTATTATGATGATGTGATAGCATTTTCCGGTAAAACAGATGTAGCCGGATGCACCGAGGAAATGCTTGCTGATGTGAATATCGCGCCATCAGAGGAAAGCCTTATAGCAAGACCGGACGCCAACGGAGAACTGAGAATCATGGATGCAGAAATTATTCTGGATCTTGACATAAGGGGATACATAGAGAAGGAGGAAGAAATTCTGGCCGATGCTTATTCGCCGGCATGCGAACTGGAACTTGTGAGGGAAGAGGCGATGTATCAGACATTCCTGCTCAAAAACAGTGTAAAGTGCAGATGTGATAACCGGTTTAAGCTTCCTGCAGACGGAATTATGCAGATTATCGGAAGCAGCGGAAGAACCATGATTGAAGATATGATAATCTCTGATAATAATGTTGTCGTTCAGGGGGCAGTTATTGTAGATGTAATATATATCAAACAGGATGATGATGACAAAATAGGATATGCGAAATACGAGCTTCCTTTTACGGAAAACTGTGAGATAAGCGGCATAAACAGTGACAGCATATGTGAGGGCCATCCCGGACCGCTGCAGGTATCGACAATACTTACAGGCGGAGGGGAAATAGATGTAAAATGCTCGGCGACAGTGGATCTTATGGCGGTAAGCAGACGGAGAGACAGTTTTATATGTGATGCAGCCGTATCGGAAAGGGACAATGAAGCGATAAAAAATATGGCCGGAATAACCGGATATATAACAAGGGAAAATGACACATTGTGGAACATAGCGAAAAAATACCATACGACGGTAAGTGATATTCTTGAGACAAACGGACTTGCAAGCGACAGGGTACAGCCGAAAACCAAACTGTTAATTGTGAAGAAATGTTAGAAATAGTTACTGCCGGACCACGAAGAACACACATTCGTAATCCGGCAGTTTCTGATGGTATATATAATCTTATTCGTTATCCTTAAACCAGCTGTCAAACTTATCCATAACAGCTTTATAAGTATTCTGGCACAAATCCGGAAGATTGGTACCCCATGCTTTGGTAGCCTGACTGAAGCCTTTCTTGAAAGCATCTACCATCTGCTGCATCTTCTCCTTATCATCTCCTGCGAGTGCGGATGCAAAAGAGAGAATTCTGTCAGATGTCTGGTCGGCACCCCAGTATCCGTCATCAGCAACATCTTTCTTAGCCTGAGCGATCGTGTCGGCGTCAAATATACCTGCCTTAAGCATCTCATCCCATGATGACTTGGATGTAAGGTCGACACCGGCCTGTTTTGTAAACATTTTCTCAACAAGGCTCTTAAGCTGTGAAGTGCGGGCGTCGGCATCAGCCTTGAGCTGTGCGACAATACCTGCTCTGTCCGATTTGGACATAGAGGAAATAGTCTTATAATCCGTAGAAGATGATTTCTCATATACAACAGCATCTTTGGAAGATGAGGCTTTAGCATTATCATCTGTCTTGCGGGTTTTCTTAGCTGCGTCATCTGCAGCATACATCTGCGCTGCCTGTCCGGCAGCAGTAATTCCGTTTACCATTATGTAGATCTCCTTCCGTGGAAACTTAATTTATTATTTTTCTATTTATTATATCGGTATTTCCGGAAGATATAATAACACTTTATATTAGTGTATTGATTTTAGTACATTATGACGTTATAATGATAAATGTAGTGTGCATTCGGCACACAGATGAAGAAAAGGTGGTCAGACATGAATAGTATCAGTCTTAAGGCTTATGCCAAGATTAATATAGGACTAGATGTAACGGGTAAACTGCCGGATGGTTATCATCTGGTGAAAATGATAATGCAGAATATCGATTTATATGACGAGGTGGTATTGACGGAAAATGTGTCGGGAGACATCAGGCTTGATATGAATGTTGATTTTCTGCCGACGGATGAACGTAATCTGGCATATAAAGCAGCCAAATTAATGAAAGAGGATTTTGGTATCGACAGGGGCATTGATATATATATCCGCAAGAATATTCCGGCGGCAGCGGGAATGGCGGGCGGAAGTACGGATGCAGCTGCGGTCATGACAGGTATGAATAAGCTGTTTGACTTGAATATCGATAGAAATATTCTCATGGAACACGGTCTTAAACTTGGTGCGGATGTACCATACTGCATTATGGGCGGAACTGCCCTGGCGGAAGGAATCGGCGAGAAACTTACACAGCTTTCGCCATGCCCGGATTGCTATGTCCTGGTTGCGAAACCGGATATCAGCGTCTCTACAGCGTATGTATATACGAATCTGGTGTTGGATGATACAACCGTACACCCGGATATAGATATGGTAAGAAATGCACTTGAATCCGGAGATATACGTACAGCTGCACAGAATATGGGTAATCTGCTTGAAAATGTCACACAAAAAGAATATCCGGTCATATCGGAAATCAAACACATAATGGATGATAACGGCGCGCTCGGTTCACTGATGAGCGGAAGCGGACCCACTGTATTCGGTCTGTTCGATGATTATGGTACTGCATCGGAATGTCTTGCGGCAGTGGATAAGAGCGGTAAAGCAAAGGATATACATCTGGTTAAGGTGTGTAACGGAGGATTGGAATGATATCAGATATGCAATTTCTTGAGAAGGGCGACGGAAGATCCTTGCGGGACACAGTCTATAAAGAATTGAAGGAAGCTATTTTGTGCGGGGATATCGCCTCGGACGAGAGGCTTATGGAAATCCCGTTAGCCAATAAAATGGGAGTCAGCAGGACTCCTGTACGCGAGGCAATCAGACGTCTTGCAAAGGAGCACCTTGTGGTCATAACCCGTGGTAAGGGCGCGAGGGTTGCCGGAATCAGCGACAAGGAGGCCAAGGATGCGCTGGAAGTAAGAATTATGATAGAGGCCATGTCGGCCAGACTTGCGGCGCACAATATTACACCCGAACAGGTGGAATATCTTCGTGAAATCAATAATAAAGCACGCGAAGCAGCGGCACGTAAAGACAGGAACGCGATTGCCGAGTATGATAATCTGCTGCACCGTTTTATAAGCGAGGCATCCGGAAATACAATACTTTTCACGGTAGCCCGGTTTCTTGAAGGACAGGTACTCAGATATCGCATAGAATACATTAAGAATCTGCCGGATTTTGACGGCATGCTTGATGAACATGATGCATTGATAGAAGCGCTTGAAAAAGGCGAGGATGAGAAGGCCGAAAGCCTGATTACAACGCATATAATAAGCCAGAAAGATGCAATGTCAAGAATACTTGCAAGAATGTCTGAATAGAACCGGTTTATATGGCAATAATCTCTGTATAAGATTTAAGGAGGTTATTCCCATGAAGAAAATAATTATGCCGGTTATTGCTGCTGTCATTGTGATTTCAACGGCAATATCAATTATTACATATACAAAGAGCAGTGGATACAGGACACAGAAAGAGATAGCAGATAATATAATCAGATTTCATGTGCGCGCCAACAGCGACAGTGATAAGGACCAGAATCTGAAGCTTAAGGTCAAGGATGCAGTGGTAAGTTATCTGCAAAAAGAACTTTCATCAGCGGACAGTCTTGACGATGCGCGAAATATTTTATATGATGACAGTGCGCAGATAAAAGATATTGCGCAGACGGTAATTAAATCCGAAGGCATGTCATATAATGTGGATGTCTATTTTGAAAAATCATATTTCCCGCTTAAGACATATGGCGATATGTCATTTCCTCCGGGAGAATATGAAGCATTCAGGATTGATATCGGAGAAGCCGGCGGACATAACTGGTGGTGTGTTCTTTTTCCACCGTTATGCATGGTGAGCCAGTCGTATTCGGTGGTTCCGGACGATTCGAAACAGATGCTTAAGAATGTTCTATCAGATGAGGCATATGATACCGTAACGATGCAGGATTTAAGTAACAACAGATACCGGGTAAGATTTAAGTATCTTACTTTTCTGAATAAATTATTTGATTAAGAAAGGATAACCGCATTTATATGCGGGGGCGATGATTATGAGTAAGACAAAAGTAGCAGTATTATTCGGCGGACAGTCTTCGGAACATGATGTTTCATGCGTATCCGCAGCTACAGTAATTAACAGTATTGACAGAGATTATTATGATGTTGTGATGGTGGGCATCACTAAGGACGGCAGATGGCTTAAGACCGAGAGCGTGGATAAGATTACGGATGGCAGCTGGAGAGACGGCAAAGTGAGCATGATACTCTCACCGGACCGCACACATAAGGGTTTTGTGGCTATTGAGAACGGCAAGTGCAAAGTGGAACCGGTGGACGTTGTTTTTCCGGTACTGCACGGACTCTATGGCGAGGATGGAACGGTTCAGGGCATACTTGAACTTGCCGGAATCCCATATGTCGGATGCGGAGTTGTTGCATCAGCTGTATCGATGGATAAGCTGTTTACCAAAGTGATTGTCAATTCCATAGGAAATATAAGACAGGCACGTTATGTGGCCATAAGAAGGCGCGAACTTGAGAATATTGATGACTGCGTTGCACGCGTAGAGAGTGTACATAAATACCCTGTATTCATAAAGCCGAGTAATGCCGGCTCATCTAAGGGCGTATCCAAAGCACATAACCGCGAGGAACTGATTAACGGACTTAAAGAAGCGGCCGTACATGATGAGAAAATTCTCGTCGAGGAGACGATTGTCGGCAGGGAAATCGAATGTGCCGTACTTGGTGGTGACGAACCGAAGGCATCCGGCGTGGGCGAGATACTTGCAGCAGCGGATTTTTATGATTTTGATGCTAAATATAACAATGCAGAATCCAAGACGGTTGTAGGACCTGACCTTCCGGCCGGCAAAGAAGATGAAATCCGTAAAGACGCAGTTACTATTTTCAATGCGGTTGACGGATTCGGACTTGCAAGAATAGATTTCTTCCTTGAGAACGGAACAAATGATGTTGTATTTAATGAATTAAATACAATGCCGGGATTCACGTCGATAAGCATGTATCCGATGCTTTGGGCCAATAAAGGACTTGACAAGAAAACACTCGTGGATAAATTAATCCGCAGTGCATTTAACAGACATAAGTAAGGTGTAAAATATGAGTAAAAAGGCCAGCATTAAGGTTAGCGGACTTCATACTTCAGAGGCATATGATGAAGATGAGAACATTGAAGTGATAAGCATAGGTACATACAGCAAGCGTAACGGGATTCATTTTATTAAATATGATGAACAGGCTAAGAACCCGGAAGATGTGAACCACAACCTTATTAAAATAGCACCGCAACAGATAGAGATTGTTACCAGAGGTGCCGGATATACCAATATGATATTCAGGATAGGTGAGAAAATAACAACCTATTATGCAACTCCTTTTGGCGGAATGAATATCAGTATTGATACATATGACATGAATTTTACCGAAGAAGATGACAGAATATCGGTTGATATCAATTACGGACTGGAAGTTAATCTTGATTATGTTGCGGAATGTAAAGTGCATATCGAAATAGAGATGCTTGAAGACAGGTAATATTAAGGGAATACCGGCAAACCGGTATTCTCTTTTATGTTGATGTATTTAACCCCTAAAGGTATTCGTTAAAGGCATCCTTGACGGATTGATCGGCTTTATTCATTATGTAATCATACCAGCCGTTGCCGTTGCGCTTGTATTCCTCCGCTGCCAATCCAAAAAAACAGTTATCACGGATAGTTAATTCCAGGCCGAGTTCATGTATTTTAGCCATATTTATGGCAGCCAGTTCAAGCACTTCGGCTCTTTCATCATCATTTAATTCCGTATATCCAAGATTACTTCCGAGCCACATTTCTTCTATCTGTATGGCATTGTTGGATGTGATTTTCTCAGGTTCGATATACCTTCTTATGCGGTAATCCTTAAGAACAACACGAGCCATATCGGGACGATGCAGCAGTTCATCGGCAGCCAGAAGCTTATTGGAACACATCTGCGCCATTTCGGAAGGCGAATTGGCCATTACTATCATGGATGTCGGTGCTGCGTCCGTTACAACCGCAAGTAGATCTTCTGATGTCGCTTTTGAGACCACTTCTTCGGACATGTAAAACATGGCAAAAATATCCCCGATTTTGAATCCCTTGGAAGTAATATTGCGGTAAGGAAAAAGCAGCCGGCCGTCTTTGTCCATCCAGTCGCTGTCGTTAAAGAGCGGTTCAAAATTATACAGATCCCTGTAGTCGGCGTAAGCGGAGTAGATGACGGTCCCGCTCTCCGGTGACATACGCTCCGGCAATGTCGCGGCTTCCGTTACGGATTCTGTCGTAGCCTCCGGGGTGGCAACGTAGCCGCGTTTCTGACACCCGATTAAGACAGTGACTGTAATAACAACGGCCATCAGTGAAATAATTATTTGCTTCTTCATAGTATCAATCTCCCTTCTGTGAGTTTGTGCGATATGGGTTGTGAGATACTTTAGTCCAATCCATATCAAGCCATTTGGTTGTTTCTAATGTGGTGTTTTGCATTATGTAATCGTACCATAAGCTCCCGGACTGCTTCTGTTCTTCTGCGATGGTATCCCAGAAAGCAGGGACAGGAAGCGGAGTGCCGGCTGTATTATTGTCTACAACGTATTGTGCTGTTATACAGGCCTTATTTATTATATTCATACGCCGGTTGTCATCAAGCTGTTCATATGCCAGATTACTTCCAAGCCATGCTTCCTCAAAATATGTGTTAAGGGTCATACGGTCACACATGTATCCCGAATCCTCAAAGACAGCATAATGAATGCCGTCCGTCATATAGTCGTTGTACAGAGTAGCAGCCATATCATTTCTCGTAAACAGAACTGAAGCTGCGATGCTTTGACTCAGGCATTTATGGGAGTGAAATACAGAGGTATCCGGTTCATAGGAAGCACCCATCGGACCGAGAAGTCCCCAGAGGGAATCCTTAACTATCTGAAGCAGGAGGCTTGAGGGCGCTTTGTTGGCAGCCTCAGGCGGAATATAATAACGCTCAAGCAGGTAGTCGTTTACAAAATCCATTTCATACGGTATCGCGATATTTCCGTTATCATCCGTCCAGTCATCAAATGTCCATAAGATGGAGTAATCCCGCTTGGAATCATCATACGGTGTGTATAATATGGATGTGCTGATCTTACTGTCGGGCATGGTTTCTTCGATGTCATCGGGATATGTTACAGAGGGAGCGATATCCTTACTGTTATTTGAAGAAGAACAACCGGTCAATGAAAAAACCAATACCGTTGCAATAAGTATACATATGAAATTACGCATATTACCTCCTCGTGATTATTTATGTGCACTCATAAAATTGTTATCTATATTATATCCACCCGATTGCGGAGGTGTCAAATAAAAAATTGTTACAAATTTGTTACAAAACCGGTTATCTGAGCATAAAAATAGAACGCTGCAATAAACAGCGTTCTAATGGATCCTGTAATTATTTCTTTTTGGATTTGGCAGGTGCTTTAGCCTTGGTGGCTTCGGCCTGGGCCTTGGCGGCTTTCTCGGCGAGCTTTGCCCTGAAACCTTTCTTCTTAGGCTGAACGGTTACCTTACCTCTGGTGCTGATGATTTCGGTAATGTAAATACCGCTTACTTTAACCTTGGATTCCATCTTAACCGGAAGTGCGTCGAATACCTTGACATCAGCTATAAGGGTCATAACCTTAGGACCAATCTTGGCTTTGACGATAGGCATCTTGGCTAACTTCATATATTTAGGAATCTGTTCTGTGACAACCTTAGGCAGGTTAGCTTCCGTTATTTTCATACGCTTCTTATCAATGACTAACATCGATAGAATCTGCGATGCCGCTTCTATATCAGCCTGTGAAGCCTCCTGCTTCTTCTGCATCTTACGGCCTACGATGATAAGTACGATGAAAAGAACGAGAACCACAGCCAGAACGATAAGTACTATTTTAAGTGCTAATGGCATATCTTAAGTCCTCCTTATTTTCTTAAAATGAATTATAACATAAAGAAACGGCAAGTACAAACATTAATTGCAAATCTGCGTAAATCTGATATAATTAAGTGACAAGTGTGCACAGATTATATATCCTGTGCCGGTAAAGGAAGGAATTATTATGAGACTGATTTTGGTAATGTTATTTCTGTTATTATATTTTATTGTCAGTATACCGATTTTCGGGATTGAATGGATTATCGGTAAAATTAATCCGCATGCCAGGGATATAAGCTCTCTCAGGATAGTGCAGTTCGGATTCAAGGGAATATTGTTTTTCTCCGGAACCAAGACGACGGTTATAGGATTTGAGAATATACCGAAGGATAAACCGGTGCTTTTCGTGGGTAATCACAAGAGTTTTTATGATGTTATAATATCATACTCCATGATGCCTGATCTTACCGGATTTGTTGCCAAGAAAGAAATAGAGAAAGTTCCGCTTTTGAGAACATGGATGAGATTTGTGTACTGTCTTTTCCTTGACCGCGACAACCTCAAGGAAGGCCTCAAGACAATCCTGCAGGGAATTGAATACATTAAGAGAGGAATATCAATTGTTATATTCCCGGAGGGAACGCGTAACACGTTTGAGGATGGAATGCTTCCGTTTAAGGAGGGAAGCTTAAAGTTCGCCGAGAAGTCAGGATGCCTGATCATTCCGATGGTGCAGAATAACACGGGAGAATGTCTTGAGAAACATATGCCATGGATCAGGAAAGCGCATACAGTCATAGAATTCTGCGAACCGGTTGATATAAAGCTGCTTGATAAGGAAGATAAGAAACACGTTGCTGCATATGTCCAGAAAATCATGGAGGGCGTTTACGAGAAGAATAAAGCACTCGTATAATTAAAATATGACGGATTTGCGGGATTATTGAGCATCGATTTTAGATAAAAACACAATTGACACAAATTGCATGAATGAATATACTGATTGGTAGTACCAATATTGGTACTACCAATTTTTATATACGGAAAGAAGAATAAGATGAAGTACATTAAGCAGTTTCTTGTTATTATTGCGATTTCCCTTGTCGGGGAACTCTTACATTACCTGCTTCCGCTGCCCGTACCGGCCAGCATATATGGTATGGTAATTATGTTTGCCGGACTCATGACCGGTCTTATCAAACTTGATGCGGTTAAGGATGCAGGCAAATTTATGATAGAGATAATGCCGGTTATGTTTATTCCGGCAGGTGTCGGGCTCATGGCATCATGGGGCGTGCTTAAACCGATGATTATCCCGGTAAGCATTATAACGGTGGTAACCGTAGTTACCGTTATGGCGGCGTCGGGCAGAATTTCCCAGACGATTATCCGCATGGACCGGAAGAAGAAAGAGAGGAGTGCTGACAATGAGTGAATTTACGGAAACTTCAATGTTTGCCGGCGTTACGGTAAGCCTGTTGGCCTATATTATAGGCGCACTGCTCAAGAAAAAATTCAAACTTGCTATTTTTAATCCGCTCCTTATATCAATAGTGCTTACAATAATAATGCTTGTTATTGCCGATATTGATTATGATGTGTATGCGCAGGGTGCAGATTATTTAAGCTGGTTTCTGACTCCGGCTACGGTGTGTCTTGCTATACCACTCTATGAGCAGTGGGAGCTGCTTAAACATAATGTAAAAGCAGTTATGCTTGGAATTACAGCCGGCGTGCTTGCAAGCCTTACAACGGTTCTGGTATTGTCACTTATAATGCATCTGTCGCATGAAGAGTATGTTACATTGCTTCCGAAGTCCATCACAACGGCTATCGGAATGGGTGTTTCGGAGGAACTCGGCGGATATGTCACTATAACGGTTGCAGTAATAATTGTTACAGGTGTTATCGGCAATATTTTTGGTGAACTTATATGCAAAATCTTCAGGATAACGGAGCCTATTTCCAAAGGAATTGCTTTCGGCTCGGCATCGCATGCAATAGGAACGGCCAAAGCCATGGAACTTGGTGATGTCGAGGGCGCAATGAGCAGCCTTTCAATAGCGGTAAGCGGTATTCTCACTGTTGTAGGTGCAAGTATTTTTGCGCATTTTATGTAGATTGGAGCGGAAATGGCAGAGTATGATGTTGCAATTGAATATATATTCGGATTGATGAAGGACGGTACGCTCAAAGTCGGAGATAAACTTCCAACGGAGAGAGCGATAGCGGCAGAACTTGGGATAGGCCGTAATAAAGCAAGAGAGGCCTTGAGCATACTTAGCGGTATGGGAATGATCGAGAGCAGACAGGGCTCAGGTAACTTCGTGTCAGGCAATGCCTCAGGTGCTATCAAGAATATGATCATCATGATGATGGCACTTAATACGATATCCAGGCAGGAAGTATGCAAATTCCGCCGGGATATGGAAAAAGCAGTATGCAGCAGCCTTATATCCGATCCTCCTTCTGAAGAGATAAAAAACAGAATCAAAGACACACTTCGTGCTATGGACGGCCTTTCTGGTGAAGAGCTCGCAAAGGCGGACCATGATTTCCACAATGCACTGGTAAAGGCGACCGGGAATAAATTATGGGAGGTCATGATGGATGCCGTGGCTGATCTTTACAGCGAATGGATCGATTATGTGATCCAGAAAATAGATGTTAAGAATCGTGCAAAACTTATGCAAAGCCATAAAGATATTTTTAACAATATCATAGAGGATAAGCCTCGTAAGGCAATGCAGGCAATTGAGAAACATTATGAACTCATAGAAGAACTTCTTAAATAGAAAATAATAATGCCCCGGAAATTTATAATATGTAATTGGAGATAGAATGTGGAAAAAATTTTGTTAATTAATGTAAATGATACGGACATTAAAAAAGTAAGCGATGTTTTTGTTAGATTGAGAATAAGAACTGATATAGTTAAACCTGAATTTTATGGATGCACACTGGGGGAACTTGCGTCGGGAAACGCATCAGCGAAGCCGGCCGGAGCGTCATTTGGAGAGAGTATTGTCGTTATGTGCGGACTCAGGGATAAAAGACTGGATAAGGCACTGTTTGAATTGAGGCACAGCGGCGTTAATGTGGATTACAAAGCGGTGCTTACACCGACCAATGCGGACTGGGGGCTTGAGAGACTGGTCAGGGAACTTAGAAGGGAAAAACTTATGATGCGTTGACGGCGCCAAACCAGCCGGGTTAGCCGGAGAGCTTCCCGACGTGGCGCTATGTGCTGCCGGAAGAATAAATCTGCGATATATGATACGATACATTCACACTTTTTAGGATAAAATCAGTAATCTGGTGATAATATCTTGCTATATGTGATACTATAATGTGATAATATATAAAATCAAGTATGCTAAAAGATATGTTGAATCTAATATATTACAATATAAAACATGCCAAATTGACACCAAATGCCAAAAAAATCGCAAAAAAGTGTGAATTAGTGAATTTTAAATTTAAAATAGTATCAATCAAGATAATGAAAAAACCTCAAGTACATTACACTGGGACTGAAACTATCAAATATAATACAGACACCCCGAAACCAGTGTATCAAGCGGCGCCAAACCAGCCAGGTTAGCGTACGCTACATCTCGCTGTCGGCTGTCGCCGACTAATCAGCCAATAATAAATGCTCCGGAAAATAAACTTTCCGGAGCCAGTGTATCAAGTGGCGCCAAACCAGCTCGATTCCGCGTACGCTACATCTCGCTGTCGGCTGTCGCCGACTAAAAATGCAATAACAAAGGTTCCGGCAAGTAAACTTGCGGAACCTTGTCATCACATTTTTTGTTTGGCTTGTAGCTTATCCAAAGTATCTCTTTAACAGTCCTTCGAAAGCTTTTCCGTGGCGAGCTTCGTCTCTTGCCATTTCGTGAACTGTGTCATGGATTGCGTCGAGATTAGCTGCTTTGGCACGTTTTGCAAGGTCTGTCTTGCCTGCTGTTGCGCCGTGCTCAGCTTCAACTCTGAGTTCGAGGTTCTTCTTTGTGCTGTCTGTTACAACTTCTCCGAGAAGTTCTGCAAACTTAGCTGCGTGTTCAGCCTCTTCAAAAGCTGCTTTCTCATAGTACATTCCGATTTCCGGATATCCTTCTCTGTGGGCAACTCTTGCCATTGCAAGGTACATACCTACTTCTGAGCACTCTCCGTTAAAGTTAGCGCGGAGGTCTGCCATAATATCCTCTGAAACGCCCTGTGCAACACCAACAACATGTTCTGCCGCCCATGTTCTGTCGTCATCCTGCTTGATGAACTTGTCTGCCCCTACACCACATACAGGGCACTTCTCAGGAGCTGCCTCTCCTTCATAAACATAACCGCATACGCTGCATACAAATTTTGCCATAATATAAAATCTCCTTTAAAATATTTATTTTATTGAGTTGTAAACAAAATAGTAATGATTACTGTTTGATAATAGCAATGATTACTGTTTTTGTCAATAACTTTTTTAAATTATTTATTTACAGTTTGCGCATTTTCCGTAAAAAAATGTAGCATGACCTGTAATTATGCCGTCAAACCCGGTGCCGACTTTTTCAAGAATGTCATCCGGAACAGGGTAATCCAGGTCAATTACCGCTCCGCATGATTCACATATAAAATGATTGTGCGGCCTGACATTGCCATCAAAATGATCAAAACCGTCCTTTCCCGGAAGTTTAATTGCTTCGCCGAGGTCAACAAGAAGGGAAAGATTTCGGTAAACCGTTCCCAGACTGATGTTGGGGAAATGTTCTCTCAGGTTATTGTAAACCGTCTCGGCTGTGGGGTGATCCTTGCGCGACATAAGAAATTCACGCACGGCTTCACGCTGCCTGCTGTATTTCATAGCTGTTGATGCCATATTGTTCTCCTTGATATTAGTAATCATTATCAATATACATTCAATTGATTTATGTGTCAAGTGAGAGTATAATAATTTTTATGAAAAATATATGGAAAATTATAATGGCAGCGGCGGTATTCATATCAATATGCGGATGCAGCCGGGTAACTCCGTCTTCAACTAAATATATTGCGCAGGGATATGCACTTAATACATATGTGAAAGTCACGCTTTATGGCAGCGGAAGTGATGAAATCGCCGGCAGGGCAGTGGATATGTGCTCGGAATATGAGCGGATTTTTTCCCGCACGGACGAGGATTCCATGTTATACAGGCTTAATAATGCGGGAAGCCTTATGCGTAAAGAGGCAGCTGATGATAAAGGGTTTGATGAACTGACCGCACTTGTGCGCTCCGGCATTGAATACGGAAAGCTTACTGATGGAGCACTTGATATAACAATAGAACCTGTTTCTTCATTGTGGAAGTTCGGAACTGATGAAGCGGCATTGCCGGATGCCGGGCAGATAGCAGATGCATTGACCAAAGTGGATTATTCCAAAGTAGAGGTTACTGACGATTTCATAGAACTTAACGGATGCAGGCTGGATCTGGGTGCTACCGCCAAGGGATATATTGCAGGGAAAATATGTGATTATCTTAAGAAAGAAGGCGTAACAGGTGCGATAGTGGACCTGGGCGGCAATATATCATGTATCGGTACGAAGGCGGACGGCACAGGATTTACGGTAGGAATCAAGAAACCGTTTGATGAAGAAGGACGGATGTCGCTCGCGTTGGACCTGAGTGATATGAATATAGTTACATCCGGCGTGTATGAGCGGTATTTTTATGATAATGATATATTATATCATCATATATTGAACCCGGCGACCGGATATCCGTGTGAGAACGGTCTGCTCTCAGTGACCGTGATTTCTGCGGATGCCGCACAATGCGATGCGTTGTCAACAGGGTGTTTTGTCCTTGGAATGGATAAGGCAAAAGACCTCGTAGAAGGGCTTGATAGCGTATATGCAGTTTTTATAGATGATAACTATGATGTGTATTACACAAAAGGGACAGAACGCTTTATAAAGGAGTAGTGAAATGGAAGATAATATTAAAGAACAGATACTGACATGTCTTGATATGGCGGATGAAATTGAACGAAGCGGCGTTATTAAAGACAGGATCAACACTGGTTTCAGGGAGAATCTGCGATATGAAATGCTCAAATTTCTGGCATATCTGTCCACGGCTGACGGGATTTTTACGCAGACAGAGGCTGATTTTGTGAAGGAAGCAACGGGATTTGACGCTACGGAAGGAATGTTGAAAGCGATAATAGGCAGCGAACATCTTATGGCAGCGGAATACCTTGAGAAGCCGCCTTTTGCCCTTAAATGCTGTGTGCTTGCCGATGCCGGAGAGCGCACGAAGGAACATAAAAGATGTGCGGTTACTTATATAAATACTTTCCGTAATATGGGTCAGTCATATATCGCATGCAATGATGTTACTTCCGATGAAGAGATAAGAAGGCTTACGGCATATGTCGGAATGATGGAAAAATTCGCCAGAGAATACGGACTTCTTGCACCGAAGGGAAGCATTAAGGAAACTGAAGTTAAGAAAAAAACCGTTGACGAAGCCCTTGAAGAATTAAACAGCCTTACGGGGCTGGATGCGGTCAAGCAGGACGTTAACAGCCTTGTAAACCTTATGCAGGTGCAGAAAATACGTGAGGAACGCGGGATGAAACAGCCGTCTGTTTCCAAACATCTTGTTTTTGCGGGTAATCCGGGAACCGGTAAAACAACGGTTGCAAGGCTTCTTGCCGGTATATATTATTCGCTGGGAGTCCTTTCAAAAGGGCATCTTGTTGAAGTAGACCGGTCAGGACTGGTAAGCGGATATATAGGCCAGACGGCGACTAAGGTTATGGATGCGGTTAACTCAGCGATGGGTGGTATCCTTTTTATAGATGAGGCATATACACTTACAGCCGGTAAGAAGGAGGGCGATTTCGGACAGGAAGCGGTGGACACGCTCCTCAAGGCAATGGAAGATAACAGGGATAATCTGGTGGTTATCGTTGCTGGGTATACGGATTTGATGGAAGAGTTTCTCGATTCCAATCCGGGACTGCGTTCCAGATTCAACAAATATATACTTTTTGAGGATTATACGCCGAAACAGCTGCTTGATATTACCAAAAGCATGGCTGCGAAGCAGGATTATGTGCTGTCGGAAGAGGCTAAGTTAAAGACACTTAATTATTTTGAAACAAGGTGTGCAAATAAGCCGGAGAATTTTGCAAATGCCAGGGAAGCGAGAAATTATCTTGAACATGCCATTGCAAAGCAGGCCGGCCGGATTGTTGCCATGAAAAAGGATAATAAAGATATCGACAAAGATACACTTATGACTATTGAAGCAGATGATTTAGAGGCGTAAGGCAGGGAATGCGTTTGGTTTGATTTTTTAGGCAATGTATGTTAATATTGTAGATAACCTAAATATTTGGAGGACTAATTTCAATGAAGAAAAGATTAATGGCAGCCGGACTTGTTGTACTTATGGCAGCGACAGCTTTTACCGGATGCAGTAAGGTTAAGAAAATCGACGATTCAACGGAGGCGACAACAGCTGAGGCTGAGACAATGGCACGTGTTGATGTTGACGTAGATATACCTGATTTCAGCAGCTATGTGACACTCGGTGATTATACCGGAATCGATATTGATGTGGACAGCGCCGAAGTTACAGACAAACAGTTAGAACAGGCTAAGCAGAATGTGATCAAGAACAAGACCACGCAGGAACATGTTACGGACCGCAAGGTACAGGATAAGGATAAGATTCATCTTCAATATACCGGATATCTGGATGACAAGGCATTTGATGGTGGAAGCACCGGTAAGGACGGAACCGATTATACTATCGGAGGTAATTACATTCCTACACTTAACGACCAGCTTATAGGGCTTGAGTGCGGCAAGGAGTATTCACTTAATTGTAAATTCCCGGACAATTACGGCAAAGAGGAATTAAACGGCAAAGATGTAGTATTTAAAGTTACGGTAGATTATATTTACGGTGATGATATTGTGCCGGAATGGAATGATGATTTTATCAATACGATAACAGAAGGCAAATATACTACAACGGCAGATTACGAAGCGTATATGAAGGAATCTCTTAAGTCAAGTAATGAAAGCAAGCAGAACGAATCATACCGCGCAGCATTGTGGGCAAAGATTATTGATAATACCAAGATAAGTGAATATCCTCAGGATAAGCATGATGAGGTATATAACCAGTTTTATGAATATATGGTAAACAGCTATAAGAGCATGGCTTCAAAGTATTCTATGAAGTATGAAGACGTACTTAAGGCATATGGTATCACGGAAGATGATATTAAGAAAACTTGTGAAGAACAGGCGAAGTCACAGCTTGAATATTGTATGGTAGCATATGAGATAGCATCAAAGGAGGACATTGAACTTTCTGATGATGAGTATAACGAGATGGCTGAGAAATACGCCAAGTATGTGGGATACAGCTCAATTGCTGACATGCAGGAGGCAATGTCACAGCAGTACCTTTATGACAGTTTCCTCATAAGCAAGGTAAGTGATTATCTCAGTGATAAGAACAATATGGTAGTTAAGGATGCTACCGAGGCTACAACAGCAGCAGAATAACCTGAACAAGGGGGCGATGGGTTGGATACAATCAGAGAAGAATTAGAAATTTACAGAACAGTTGCATCCATGACAGGAGCGATTTTGTACAGATACGAAATCGCTTCTGACAGCATGAAATTTATTTTTAGTCGTGCCGAAGCGTTAAGATATGGCTCGACCATTAATAATTATGTTCAGATGTTGTACAGACAGAGAGATACCGGCACGGGGAGCGAAATCAATGTGGATGACCTTATACAGGGACTTAAGAACCCGGAGAAGGGATATTTTGAGTGTAAGGCGAGACTGAGTAATTTCGCTGGTTTTGCCAAGTGGTATGATGTAATAGGGAAGACAACATATGATGACAATAATGAGCCGCAATACATAATCGGCAGAATATCCGAGGTGGCTGATGCCGGGTACGGCGTACAGACCGATAATACGGACAATGAGGATTATGATAAGTTTACGGGACTTCTGGGTAAGGCCGGAATTATACGCAGACTTAATGAAATGTGTATGTCCGGAAATGGAGCGGAAGCGGCATTTGCGGAATTTAAGGTAGAAGGTATAGAGACATATATCAGTGGCGACAGCATGACAATCAGTATCGCAGAATGTTTCAAACGCATATTTCCTTATAATGCATATGTCGGTTGTGCATCGCAGAATGAATTTTATGTAATATATAATGGCGACAGGATTAATAATGAACTGGCTATTGCATTTGCGAGACTCAAATCCGAAATACAGGGAATCATAGGAACGGCGGCATATGCGCCGGAACTTGATTGCGGTGTATATATAGGAAGTTTCCCAAAAGGCCAGGAATTTGACATAATGGAAAAGGCACATATGTCATTGCTGAAGGCCAAATACCACCATCCGGGAACACTTGTTGTGTACTCCGATGAGATAGAAATGGAATTTGATGAATCTAAGAGAAAGCTGGAAGATGTTGAATTTGACCATAATCTAGTTGAGAGTGCATTAAGCATTATGTCCGGAAGCGGAGAAATAGGCGAAGCAATCAGCCTGATTTTTACCCAGATAGGCGAAAAATACGGTATCGACAGGATAGCGGTGCATGAACTTGATGCCAAGAATAAGAGTGTTAAAGTAACATACAGCTGGGTTTCACCGAAATGCCCGGATGTGGAATGCAGAATCCATAATGTTCATCTTGTCGGATATGATGACCTTGAGAAAATATATGAACAGCGCAAGATTATTATAGTTTCAGATACCAAGAACCTTGAGACTCATAAATTCTTTGCCAAGATACAGGCGACGGGACTTAAGTCATATGTGCAATGTGTTTTTACGGGAAAACACCATAGCAGCGGCTGCATAAGTTTTGAGTGTTTTGGCAGCAGACATAACTGGAACGATACTGAGATTAAGACATTTAAGCTTATTTCCCAGCTCGTGTCTTCATTTTTGCTCAATATAAGGGAATACGAGGAAATCCTTCTCGAACGTGACAGCAATGAAGGCCGGGATGCGCTTACGGGACTTTTGAAACAAGAAGTTTTTATTAAGGAAGCGGCCAAATATATCAAATGTTGTAAAGATGAGAAGCTTGCTGTGGTATATACCGGCATGAAGAATTTTATGTCAGTTAATTCAAGATTCGGATATGCCGCCGGTGATAATGTCCTGAAGGAATACACGAAGGTACTAAAGGAAGATGAACGTTTCATAATGGGATGCAGGGTTAATGCCGACAATGTAATAATACTTGCAAAAATATTTGACAGACGCGGCAACAGACTTTCGGCAGCACTTATCAACAGGTTAAATGACGTTTTCGCAGATGGATGCGAGCAGTTATGCCCGGGATTGGATGTATCGATAACGGCCGGAATGGCAATCATTGATGATGTGTCAGAACCGGTAGAACATTACATTGATAAGGCATTATCGGCAAGGGGAAGAGCTGTCAACGGAGGTCTTGACGGAGTTATCGCGGATTAACGGCTTGACGTACGCCACAGAATATAATATTATGATAGGGTTCCGTCAGGAAATGACGGAAAAGTGTTGCATCCCGAGTTATGCGGGAGCGATAACGGAAAGGAATAAAATGAATATCAACAAGAAAACTATCAGCATGGTTATAGTCGCTGCACTTGCGGCATTGCTCATTATCATGACAGTGACCCCAATCGGCTATATACCAATCGGACCACTTGCAATAACCGTTAACATGATACCGGTTGCAATCGGGGCAGTAATACTCGGACCTTCGGGAGGAGCAGCCTTGGGATTGGTGTTTGGCCTTACTGCATTTGCCAACGCAGCAAATGTGCTTGGAACACCAAGCATTGTAGGAACAACTCTCTTTAGCGTTAGTCCGTTCCTTACGGCTGTTGTATGTATCGTACCGAGAGTCCTTGAGGGAATCTTTGCGGGACTTATATGCAAGGCATTGAACCGCACACCGGTTCCGAAGGCTGCTAATTATGCCATTACCGGTTTTGCAACAGCATTTTTAAACACACTGTTATTTATGGGAACGCTGATTATCTGCTTTACACCGACCCTCAGAGCTAACAACTGGTGGGTAGAAGGCCAGAATGTATTCGCATTTGTTGGAGCTTTTGTAGGAATCAATGCTGTATTGGAATTTGCTTTTTCGACGGTAATTACTTCGGCAGTCGGATTCGGACTTTATAAGGCCGGACTTGTAATGGTTAATGCCAAGAAAAAGACTGCATAAGACAGATGAACTGTCTGAGGAGACGAAATGCTGCTTGCAATAGATATGGGAAATACCAACATAGTAATCAGCTGCATAGATGGCAGAAACATTGCTTTTGTTGAAAGAATAAGTACAGATATATCAAGAACGGAACTTGAATATGCCATAAGTTTTAAGATGGTATTCGAGCTTCACGGGATTGGCTCGGATTCAATTGACGGAGCAATCCTTTCATCTGTCGTGCCGCCGCTTACGAATGTAATAAGCCATGCGGTCGAGAAAATTACCGGGAATAAGCCGATGATTGTCGGCCCCGGCATTAAAACAGGACTTAATATTCATATGGATGACCCGGGAAGCGTCGGATCTGATTTGATAGTGGGCGCAGTTGCGGCAATAGAACGTTACGGTGCGCCTGTTACCATAATAGATCTGGGCACAGCTACTACAATAGCGGTTATAGACCGCAAAGGAAGTTACGCCGGAGGAATCATTATCCCGGGAGTGCGGGCATCGCTTGAGGCATTGGCGTCATCCACGTCGCAGCTGCCTAAGATTGGCCTTGATATACCGAAACATGTCATCGGCAAGAATACCGTCGACAGCATGAAGAGCGGAATTGTTCTCGGAAATGCGGCTATGATAGACGGTATGATTGACAGAATACATGAAGAACTGGGATATGAGACGAATGTGGTCGCTGCAGGCGGAATAGCAAGATTGATAATTCCTGCGTGCAAACACAGAATTCTTATCGATGATGAACTGCTTCTGCACGGATTAGGCATTGTTTACCATAAGAATCATTGAGAAATGGGATAAAAATAGCTAAATGTGCCAAATATCCTTGACAAATCGGCATAAAACCATTATAAATAGTTTGTGGGTAATACGGACGGAGTATAATCGATATTATCGGATCTGTTTTACACGAATTATAATTTTGGTATTAGGAGGAATTAATACATGAACAAGACAGAATTAGTTGCAGCAATTGCAGAGAAAACAGAACTTTCTAAGAAAGATGCAGAGAAGGCTCTTAAGGCTTTCACAGATGTAGTAGCAGAGGAGTTAAAGAAAGGTGAGAAGATCCAGTTAGTTGGATTCGGTACTTTTGAAGTAGCTGAGAGACCTGCAAGAACAGGACGTAATCCAATGACAGGAAAGACTATCGAAATTGCAGCATCTAAGTCTCCTAAATTCAAAGCTGGTAAGGCATTAAAGGACAGCCTTAACTAATCAGAATATTAGAGATTATTAATGATTAACGCCTCAATATCTATTGGGGCGTTTTTGTGATTATATATTAAAGGAGTTTATGATGAGACTTGATAAATATCTTAAAGTATCCAGACTTATAAAGAGACGTACAGTTGCCAATGAGGCATGTGATGCCGGAAGAGTGCAGATTAACGGAAAGACTGCCAAAGCATCTGTTGACGTTAAAGTAGGTGATGTCATAGAGATTCAGTTCGGTACTAAGAATGTTAAAGTTGAAGTTACGGATATAGTTGAGACGACCAAGAAGGACGAAGCCAAAGACCTGTTCAGATATATTTAAGTCATAAGCACTGCGCCGCGCGCATATATTATACTAAATATGCCGAAAGGAATGACGCAGCTATGGATGATAAGAATCCTGCCGGAAATCACAGGGCAGCTTTTTCAGACAGAAGAAACGGATGTGTTACCGGAGTTAAAGACGTGATTTCATTTGACTTAAAGACAATTGTCCTTGAGACGGTCTGCGGAATGATGGTAATCAAAGGACATGACCTGCATGTGAACAGGCTTTCGGTCGATAAGGGCGAGCTTGATATATCGGGTACAATAGATGGGATTAATTATTCCGATGTGAATTCATATGCCAAGAAAAGCGAATCGTTATTATCCAGACTGTTTAAATAATTGGCGGAATTTATAGTTGAGGAATTATATGTTTTTCTGGTAATGATTGCAGTAGGCGCTGCCATGTCGGCAACTTATGATGTGCTGCGGATAATAAGGCGTGTGGTAAGACACAGTGTGACCGTTACGTCATGCGAAGATGTCCTGTACTGGATCATATGGGCATTTTCGGCATACCGGATATTCCTGTTTATTAACGATGGCTGTTTCCGGGTCTATATGATTGCTGGCATACTGATTGGTGCGCTGGCTTATTATATGATTGCCGGCCGCTTTATTGTTCCTTTCATGGGCGGAATAATAAGGAAAATTAAGGAAATTGTCATAAAAGTATTGAAAAACATAATAGAATCGTATAAAATTAGACTAATATCTAAAAAGAGCGAAACCAATGGAATCAGGGGTGGTCACATTGAGAAGAAACAGAGCAGACCGGAGAAATAAGCCGTCTAATAAATTAGTCGGTCTCGCAGTGGTCGTTATCGTAATAGCACTCGTTCTCTTTTTTAATTCACGGAGCAAAGAAATACAGGCCCGTAATGCAGAGGACGCAGCCAGAATAGAAGAACTTGAGAGCAATATAGAGGCAGAAAGCAGACGTGCCGAAGACCTTGAAGAGTACAGTAAGTACGTCAACACGAAACAGTTTGTGGAAGAGGCAGCCAGGGATAAGCTCGGGTTAGTATATCCTGATGAGAAAGTATTGAAGGATCAGGATAAGTAATTTCTGTATGATATATCGGGAACCGGAATATACCGGTTCCTTTTTTGATTGCCAGGATTGTGATATATATGTCGAAAAAAAATTGACACATCCACCATGGTTTGACAAATTTTGCACATTAATCAAATTATAATGAGATACTGCTTATACCGGAAAACGAAAGGGGCTGGGAGGATGGAGCATATAACATATTCACAGATGCGCATACTTGAGACAGCGCAGAGTTTCAGACAGCTTAATAATATATACGGAGAAGCCGGAAATGCAGATGATGTGGTCGGAACACAGCTGGCGGAGACGGCGAGGCTTCTTGAAGAAGCGGCCGGGGTAGGAATGCGTGCATACACGGCAGATTCCCGGACGGACAGGATTATAAGAAAATCACTGGCAGAAATCGGAGTGCGCATAGAATCGGTTATGCTATATGAGATGGAGGACGGAAAAGAAGTGCTGTCTGTCATGGCGCGCAGCAGGCATAACAGAAGCATACATGCCGGAGAGATAACAGAATGCATGTCCAGGGCATTGGGGCGCAGCCTTGTCCTTTCGAGGGGAAGCCATAGGGTTATAACGGGACAGACCGGCGAATTTGTTTTTGAAGAAGCACCGCATTACCATACGCTTTTCGGGGCGGCATCACACAGCAAGAATGCAGGTGTGGTGTCCGGAGACAGTTACACATATATGAGTGATCTATCCGGAAATACATATATGGCCCTTGCGGACGGGATGGGAACAGGTACGCTTGCCAATGCTGCCAGCAGCAGTGTTATGGAACTTTTTGAGCAATTTGCCCAGACCGGGTTTGGAGATGTAAACGCGGTACGCCTTATTAATCTTGCTTTTGCTTCCCATGGGGACGATACTCCGGTCACTATAGACTGCGTCAGAGCCAATCTGGTAAGCGGCGTATGCCGTCTGGTTAAGATGGGAGCGGCATCGACCTTTATAAAGAACACGGACGGAGTACGCATAATCAAACCTTCTTCCCTTCCGGCGGGCGTGCTTGAAGATGCCAGACCGGATGTAAGCGAATTTAATCTGGGCGAATGGCAGTACATATATATGTTCAGTGACGGCGTAGCTGATGCACTTCCGTTCTATGACAAAGAAGGACGGCTGGCCGGGATGATAGATGCGATTCCATGCGGCAATCCTCAGATTATGGCGGACAGCCTTATGGAAGATGTTATGTTTTATCTTGACGGAAATTGCAAGGATGATATGACAATACTTGTGATGGGCGTATGGAAAAGTAAAGCTTGACTTATTTTGTAAAAGTGGATTAAACTTAAAGATATTATTAAAATGGCGGGCATAATTTCAGAATATGTATGATAAAATAGTCAGATATATAGCTAAAAACAGAATGTTTGATGGGAAGAGCGGTGTGGTTGCAGGTTTGTCGGGAGGCGCCGATTCGGTCTGCCTTTTTCTGGTGCTGCGAAGATATTGTTCAGAGCATGGAATTGCTCTTGAAGCGGTGCATGTACATCATGGTATCAGGGGTGAGGAAGCTGACCGTGATATGAATTACTGTAAGGAACTATGCAAGGAGTATAACGTCCCGGTGGCTGTGTATGAATATGATGTTCCCGGATATGCTGCCGGACGCGGAATCGGAAGTGAAGAAGCGGGAAGAATATTAAGATATCAGGCTTTTGAACAGGAAAGACTTAAGATGGGTGCGGATGCTGTTATTGCGGTGGCGCACCATATGAACGACCTTGCCGAGACGGTTCTGTTTAACATATGCCGCGGCAGCGGGATTAAGGGAGTGGGCGGAATACTGCCTGTGCGTGGGAACATTATAAGACCATTGTTGTGCTGTGAAAGGAACGAAATAGAGAAATTTCTGCTGGACAATAATATCAGATATTGCACTGACAGCACTAACAGCGGAACGGATTATACACGCAACAGAATAAGAAATGAAGTCATACCATATCTGCAGCGGAATATTAATCCGCAGACGGTTGCCAACATTGCGGCGCTTGCGGAAAATGCTGCATCTGCGGAAGAATATCTTGCAAAACAGACAGCAGAATATATGGCCGGCATGGTGACGGATTGTGATGGAGGCTGCCTGATAAGGTCTGCCGGGGAAACAGATGAATATATGCTTGGACGCATAATAAGAAATGTAATAGGAAAACTGCTCGGCTCACTCAAGGATATCGGAGAAACCCATGTGAACGGTGTAATAGACCTTCAAAGAGGCAGGAGCGGAAGACGATTTGATATTTCAAAGGGATTATATGCTGTTAAAAATACCGATGGCATATATATCGGGTTTGATGATGCCGGCAGTTTTGGAACAGGAAACGAACCGGTTTATGTTGAACCGCCGTGCAAGGGTATAACATATAACGGACTGACTTTTGATTTTGATATCGCACCGGTCGATAAAATACAAAAAATATCAAATGAACTGTATACGAAATGCTTCGATTATGATAAAATAAAGATTGGCTTGTGCCTCAGAGGAAGAATGCCCGGCGACAGACTGGTTATTGATGATGCCGGACATCATAAAAGCCTGAAACAATATTTTATAGATGCCGGAATTCCGGCAAGGAAGAGAAGCAGCATCTGCCTGCTGGCTGACAAAAATGACATAGTCTGGGTTGTCGGCGGACGGATAAGCGCAGAATATAAGATTACGGAAGATACGGTTAATGTACTGACGGTAAGATGTGGAGGAACTGAACATGCAGAGAATTGAAGTACTGTTTACGGAAGAAGAGGTAAATAGGAGAATAGCACAGATAGGCGCACAGATAAGTAAAGACTATGAAGGAAAGAGCATTCATATGATATGTGTCCTTAAAGGCGGAGCACCATTCATGTGTGAACTTGCCAAGAGAATAACATGCGATGTATCGCTTGATTTTATGTCCGTGTCAAGTTACGGCGGAGATACTAAGTCAAGCGGAATAGTTAAGATAGTTAAAGACCTTGATGAGCCGCTTGAAGGTAAGGACGTACTTATCGTAGAAGATATTATTGATTCTGGCAGGACATTAAGCCACCTTCTCGAAATCTTCAGAAAGAGAAATCCTAAGAGCATAAAATTATGCACACTTCTTGATAAGCCGGACAGACGTGTTGTTGATGATGTAAATGTTGATTATGTCGGATTTCAGATACCGGACGAGTTCGTTGTAGGATACGGACTTGACTATGACCAGAAATACAGAAATCTTCCATACATTGGTGTGGTTAAATTTGACTAGGGAGGATAAGCAGACTTGGAAACCAGAAAAACACGAGGCGTCGGATTTATATTCTATATAATTCTTATCGCAATCATATTTGTAGTAGTATTTGCCATAAGGCAGAACGGCAAAAATGCTGTTAATTATACCTATGAAGGTTTTATAAATGACCTTGCGGATGGTAAAGTCAAAGATGTCACGATAAGCCAGAACCAGGAGATTCCGACAGGAAAGATAACAGTAAAGCTTTCTGATGACAGTAAGAAAAATGCATATGTTAACGATGTCGAAGCGGTCGAGGCGGCTATTATGGCATATAACAAAACAGCCAAAGACGACGCAACTGTAACCTATAAACAGGGCGATGTACAGCGCGACAGCGTATTTCTCACGACAATACTGCCGTTTATAATTGTTGCGGCGGTTATCATATTCATATTTGTATTTATGAACAGACAGGCAGCGGCCGGCGGAGGCAGTAATTCCAAAATGATGAATTTCGGCAAGAGCCGTGCCAAAATGATGGATCCGAGAGCAGTCAAAGTTACATTCAAACAGGTTGCCGGATTGAGCGAAGAAAAGGAAGAACTTGAAGAGATAGTTGACTTCCTTAAGAATCCTAAAAAATATACCGACCTTGGCGCCAGAATCCCTAAGGGAGTAATTCTTGTAGGCCCTCCGGGAACAGGTAAGACACTCCTTGCGAAGGCAGTTGCAGGCGAAGCCGGCGTACCGTTTTTCAGCATTTCCGGTTCTGATTTCGTGGAAATGTTTGTCGGCGTCGGTGCGTCCAGAGTAAGAGATTTGTTTGAAGAAGCAAAGAAAAACTCACCTTGTATAGTATTTATTGATGAAATTGATGCGGTTGCAAGGCGCAGAGGAACCGGAATGGGCGGCGGACATGACGAGAGAGAGCAGACACTTAACCAGATGCTCGTCGAGATGGACGGATTTGGTGTGAATGCCGGCATAATCGTAATGGCGGCTACCAACAGAGTTGATATCCTTGACCCTGCTATTTTAAGACCGGGCCGTTTTGACCGTAAGGTCGTTGTCGGAAGACCTGATGTTAAGGGAAGAGAAGAAATTCTTAACGTACATGTCAAAGGCAAACCGATTGGCGATGATGTTGATCTTAAGACGATTGCACAGACCACTGCCGGATTCACCGGTGCAGATCTTGAAAACCTCATGAATGAAGCTGCGATACTTGCAGCCAAGAAAAATGAGGCATATATTACACAAGCTGATATTGACAAGTCGTTTGTCAAAGTCGGAATCGGCGCAGAGAAGAAAAGTAAAGTCATTTCCGACAAGGAAAAGAAAATTACGGCCTACCATGAAGCCGGACATGCGATACTTTTCCATGTTCTGCCGGATGTGGGACCTGTCCATACAATATCGATCATTCCTACCGGCACAGGCGCTGCAGGATATACAATGCCGCTTCCGGAGAAAGATGAAATGTTCAATACCAAGGGTAAAATGCTGCAGGAAATTGTTGTCGGACTTGGCGGCCGTGTTGCCGAGGAACTTATATTTGATGATGTGACAACGGGCGCATCACAGGATATCAAGCAGGCTACAGCTCTTGCAAGGGCAATGGTGACCAAATACGGATTTTCGGATAAAGTCGGACTTGTAAATTACGGAAGCGATGAAGATGAGGTGTTCATCGGACGCGATCTTGCACATACACGTTCATACGGCGAAAATGTTGCAACCGTTATTGACGAAGAAGTCAAGGGCATAATAGATGAGTGCTATGCCAAGGCCAGAAAGATTATCAATGACAACAGGGATGTCCTTGATGCTTGTGCGAAACTTCTTCTTGACAAAGAAAAAGTTACAAGAGAAGAGTTTGAAGCTCTTTTTGATAAGCCGGAGATATTAATCTAGTGTACAAAATGCACAAAAACAAATTTTAAATTTGTGCAAGTTTGTGCACACTTATATGGGGCCTATTGCTATACTTACACTGTAACCCCCCAATACATTATATATAGTTTTACTACACCCCATAAGAAACGAAATACCTTCTCCAAAGAGGACAGCCGTCGGAAGCTGTCCTCTTTACTTTATATAGAAAAGCAGGAGGAAGTCCTGCTTGCAAGAAATGCCGTCAGGCGGTATAATAGTATAAATTGGTGTTTTACGGAGCTGGATAGGAATAATGGAAATCAGAAAGAATTTTGACGACATGCCGTCGTTTGAGAAAAACTGGATATATCTGTCTAATATGAGACCGGTCCTTAATTCAAGGGGACTTTTTCATGATACGACAGAGCAATTTGTTACACCGTGCGAGCCGGATAAGAATTCGGATATTGAATTAAGGTTCCGCACGCTTAAGTATAATGTGGAAACGGTTAATGTTGTTGTTAACGGTTCGCTCTGTCATATGGAGAAGACACATTGCGATAAAAGATTCGATTATTATACAGCGACCGTTCATATCGGAGAAGAACCGGTTAATTATTATTTCGAGGTACGTTCCGGTAAGACGACGGTATTTTATACACAGCTGGGAGCACATACAGATCTGAACCAGTATTATAACTTTGTGATATATCCGGGATTCAAGACACCTGAATGGATGAGAGGAGCCGTTATATATCAGATATACACGGACAGATTTTTTAACGGTGATACATCCAATGATGTTGTTGACCGTGAATATTCTTATATCGGAGATTATGTAGGTCATGTAACCAATTGGAACAAATATCCTGCAACGATGGGTGTCAGGGAATTTTACGGCGGAGATCTTGAAGGCGTTATGCAGAAGCTTGATTATCTTGCCGGACTCGGAATACAGTGTATATATTTTAACCCGCTTTTTGTATCGCCGTCCAATCACAAATACGATATTCAGGATTACGACCATATAGATCCGCATTTCGGAAGGATCGTTGATGACGGAGGCGAAGCACTGCCTGAAGGTGTATATGATAATGTGCAGGCATCACGGTATATTAAGAGAGTGACCAGCATTGCCAACCTTGAAGCCAGCAACCGGCTTTTTGCACAGCTCGTGGATGAGGCACACAAACGCGGGATAAGAGTAATCATAGACGGAGTGTTTAACCATTGCGGTTCATTCAATAAGTGGCTTGACAAGGAACGCATTTATGAAGGAAGTTCGGACTTTGAGAAGGGCGCATATGTGTCAGCTGACAGCCCGTACAGGGATTTCTTCCAGTTTAACGATCCGAACAGATGGCCATATAATAATACTTACAACGGATGGTGGGGACATGACACCCTCCCTAAACTTAATTACGAAGGCTCAGAGAAGCTTGAACAATATATTCTCGATATAGGACGTAAATGGGTATCCCCGCCGTATAATGTGGACGGATGGAGACTTGATGTGGCAGCGGATTTGGGATTCAGCGAGGAATATAATCATCGTTTCTGGAAAAAATTCAGAAACGCGGTTAAGGAAGCCAATCCGGATGCGGTAATTCTTGCCGAACATTACGGCGATTGTAATTCCTGGCTCCACGGCGACGAGTGGGATACGATCATGAATTACGATGCATTTATGGAACCGATAACATGGTTTCTCACGGGAATGGAGAAACACAGTGATTCATACGATGGCAATAAGGTCGGCAATCCGTCATATTTTTTTGATGCGGCCAGACATAATATGTCCAGAATGGGCGGCTCTCCGGTGAGAATTTCCATGAATGAACTCTCCAATCACGATCATTCGAGATTCCTTACGAGGACCAACAGGACTGTCGGACGAACGGAATCGAGAGGACCGAAGGCTGCTGAAGAGAATGTTAATAAGGCAGTATTTATGGAGGCTGTAATCGTACAGATGTCATGGCCCGGAGCACCTACGGTATATTACGGAGATGAAGCGGGCGTGTGCGGATGGACAGATCCGGACAACAGACGTACTTATCCGTGGGGCAATGAAGATATGCAGCTTGTTGATTTCCATAGGGATGTCATCAGGATTCACAGGAACAGTAAAGCCCTTATGACAGGTTCATACAAGAAACTTTACGGAGATTATAATATAATATCATACGGAAGATTTACCGCCGACAGCAAGGCAGTCACAATTATTAATAATAATGACAGTGAGCGTACGGTTGTTATAGATGTATGGGAATGCGGGCTCAATGACGGAGATATCATGAAAGCAGCAATTGTCAGTGATAACAGCGGATACAGAACAGATGCCGGCGAATATGAAGTAGTATCCGGAAAGATAAAGGTGACACTCAATGCTTTATCAGGAATGATACTTATTAAATAATACATGCTCATACGGGTGATATATGGAACAGATAAAGGAATTAACCAAGCGTCTGATAGCCAACAGTTTCAAGGAACTGATGCTGCAGATACCGTTTGAAAAAATCACAATAAAGATGATAACTGATCACGCCAGCGTAATCAGGCCTACTTTCTATAATCATTTTCATGATAAATACGAGCTTGTGGAATGGATCGTAAATGATGAAATTATAGACCCGGCGCGTGAGATGTTTGAGCTTGGCAACATTCCTGACGGACTTAAACATCTCTTTGAAGGATTTTGCAATGACAGGGAATATTACAGAAGAACTTTTGATATTGTCGGACAAAACGGCTTTGGCGAGACACTTATTGACTGTCTTTCCAGAATGTTTGAAGAGATTTTGGGGATGTATCCCGTACCTCCCGGCGAACCCGACTGCGTACCGCTGCTTGCCAGGTATTATGCCGGAGGACTCATGGTGGTAATACGTTATCTGGTATTTGACGCACCGGATATGACTGCGGAAGAGATAATGAACCAGTATCATTACATGATTGAGCACAGCATATATCAACTTATCAAAAAAGATAACTAAAACTACAAATTGGCCGAAATGTAGTCGCAAAATACAAGACTTCAAAAATGTATATGGATTTTTGAAGTCTTTTTTTATACACTTTTATAGTAAAATCTGAAAGGTAAAGGATTGTAATGGAAATCGTAATGATAGTGCTCATAGGACTTGGCTTGGCGTTTGATGTGTTTGCTATAGCGGTATCACAAGGTTCCGTACTCGGAAACGTTAAGGCGCGGGGAATCGTTCTTATGTGCCTTATGGTATGCGTGTGGCAGGTGGTCGCGCTTACAATTGGATATCTTCTGGCAGGACTTGTGCATGTGAGTACATTGCCCGATGAAGTACGTATGGTATGGGGTATTCTGGCAGCTCTTATTTTAATAACACTGGGAGCGGTGAAACTGCTTTTTATATACCAGAAGAAAGCTATACCTGAGGTTCTCTCGGATATTGATTTTAAGAAGACCTGCGGAATAGCATCGTCGACAAGCATATACACGTTGTTTGCCGGATTTGCATGTGGGCTTACACTGCTTAACGGTGTGTATATGGGGATAATGATATGTGTGACAACAATAGCCATAGTTATAATCGGCGTATATGTCGGTTACCGCAATGGTGAACTTGATAAGAGAATATACTGGACCGGCGGAATTTTCCTTATAATAGCCGGGGCACTCACACTGATGGAGACAATGGGTGTCTTTATTAATGGATAGAAGGATGGAAGAATGCTTAATTTATTGCAGAAGATAGGTGCCGGAATAGGGCGTGGACTTATGACAGCCTTTGTGTGGCTGGCTTTCAGACCAAGAATCAGATATACGGATAAGCAGAGACATAACCGCAGATATGACGAGCCGGTAATCTTCGTGGGCAATCATACGAGCCATGATGACGGGCTCCTCACATCGGTAATTTTCGCACAGGCGAAGGGATGCATAATGGTTGCCAAAGACTGGTATGAGAAACCGCAGTTTAACTGGTTCCTTAAGAATAACAGGTGTATTCCGATGGACCGCTACGGACTTGATACGGCGTGGTTAAGACATGCGAGAGAAGCACTTAAGTCAGGACAGTCGGTTATCATATATCCGGAGGGCCGTACAGGCAAGGCGGATGAGCCGCGCGAATTTAAATCGGGATTTGTGATGCTTGCGATCATGTCCGGAGCCAAAATAGTTCCATATGCCATTGACGGCAGATATAATATGTTTTTTGGCAGACGCCAGAGAGTGCTTATAGGCGAACCTACAGAACTTACCGCTGAGGGAAAGGGACTTACCCCGAAATACCTTAAAAGCGAGAGTGAGAGGTTCAGACAGATAGTAATAGAACTTATGAATAAGACCAAAGGAGAAGAAAGATGATTTTTGACAAACTTATTGAAATTTTTCAGAATGTTATACCGGAGGTGGATTCCGGTGATATCCATAAGGACAGCCTCCTTGTTGAGGATCTGGGATTAAATTCACTTACGATGATGCTTCTTGCGGTATCGATTGAAGATGAATACGGAATTACATTTGATGATTCCGCCAGATTAGAAACTGTTAATGATGTAATTTCTTACATAGAAGACAAAACACAAAAATAAATTAAGCTTAGGGATAAGCTGTACCGGGTGAGGTGATATTATGGCAAAAACAGGACTTGTACTGGAGGGAGGAGCTTTCAGAGGGGTGTTTACATCCGGAGTGCTCGATGTACTCATGGAAAATGGAATTGAATACGACTATGTAATTGGAGTTTCCGCCGGCGCAGGCAATGGAATGGGATATATTACCGGACAGGTAGGAAGAACCCGCAATGTTATCAAACCGAAAGATCACAGCCAGAATTATTTTGGACTGAAACAGGTGTTAAAGCACGGCAAGTTCCTTAATCTCGATAAAATGTTTTTTGAATACCCTTATAAGCAGTATCCGTATGATTTCGATAAATTCCGCAAGTCGGATGTTGCGCTTGAAGTAGTTGTGTCAAATTGCGATACAGGCAAAGCTGAATATTATGATGAGCGTGAAGATATAGACCGGTTTCTTAACCTTGGTAAGGCATCATGCTCGGTTCCGCTTATGTGTGCACCGGTTAAGATAGGCAGATACCATTATCTTGACGGAAGCATCTGTGATTCAATACCGCTTGAGAGAGCATTGGAGCAGGGCTGTGACAGACTGGTTGTCGTAATGACAAAGAGTGTAAGCGAAACTCCGACCAATTACGGTAAAGCCAAGGCTGTTATGGCAATGAAATATAAACACAAATATCCGAATTTTTACAAGGCACTGCTTGAGCGAACCGATGTATATGCCAAAGAACTTGAACTTCTTAAAAAACTTGAAAAAGAAGGCAGGGCGATTGTTCTCAGGCCGGGAATAGACTGCATTAATAAATTCGAACAGGATGATACCAAGGTTGAAGCGTTCTATCAGAATGGCAGGGATGTGGCAACTGCGAACCTTGACATACTGAAGGAATTCGCTTTGAATAACGATAAAGAAGCACAGGATAAGGAAGCTATATGAAGACACTTATTATAAACGGCAGCCTTAAAGGAGAAGCCAGCCACTCATACATGGTTGCGTCACGCTTTGCCAGGGGAATTGAAACCACGGCAGATGCACAGACAGAAGTCATAGAGTTAAAAAATATGAATATCAGCCACTGTGTCGGCTGCTTCGGATGCTGGAAGGTCACTCCGGGACAATGTGTTATCAGAGATGATATGGACATTATCCGTGACAAGATTATGGAGAGCGATAATATAATTCTTAGTTTTCCACTGTATTTCTTCGGTGTGTCATCCAAGATGAAGACAATGCTTGACAGACTTCTTCCGTTTAAGATGCCATACAAAGGCAGACATGCCACAGAAGATAATCTCCTGATCATGGATTACAGATATGATTTTTCAGATAAAAGACTTATTCTGGTATCGTCATGTGCACATTCGTCGACAGATATAGTATATGATTCGGTTACCAGAGAGTTTGACATGATATGCGGCAAGGACAATTACACCAAGGTTTTCTGTCCGCAGGGAGAGATACTCGAACTTGACCAGATGAAACCGATACTTAATAAATATCTTAACGGCATCGAGGATGCCGGTAAGGAATTCGGGATTAACAGAAAACTGTCCGAGGAGACGGCACGTAAAGTATGCGCTCCGCTTATTCCGGTCAGGGCAGTTGAGAAAATGATGACAGGATATTGGGAAAATTATCCGCAATAGATAGATATATGCAAAGGATGGATATGGTATGGGAATGTTAAGATTCTATTATGTGGCAGGAAGCAGCCCTTATTTTGTGGTACATATGCTGCTTAAATATCACAAATATATGAATCACCCTGAGAAATACAACAGGGAAGACAAATACAGGCTTGCGCAGCACATCATGGATCACATGAGACGCCGCGGCCGTACTAAGACAGAGGTTTTCGGACTAGATAATCTGCCAAAGGATACAGGATATATAATATATCCTAATCATCAGGGCAAATATGATGCACTAGGGATAATGCTTTATCATGATGAGCCGATGGGCGTGCTCATGGAGAAAAAACAGTCAGAAAAAATAGTTGCCAAGCAGGTTATTGACCTTGTTGAAGGAAAACGCCTTGATTTTGATGATCCGAGACAACAGTTACGTGTTCTCAATGAGATAGGACAAGAGGTTGCAGCCGGAAGAAAATATCTTATTTTCCCGGAAGGCAAATGGAGCGATAACAAGAATAAACTTCAGAAATTTAATTCCGGATGTTTCAGGTGTTCGATAGCGTCGAAGACGCCGATTGTTCCGTGTGTGCTTGTGGATTCATATAAAGCACTTAATGGCAATTCACTTAAGAAATGTACGACACAGATACATTATCTGACACCGATACCATATGAAGAATATAAGGATCTTAAGAAGACAGAGATAAGCGAACTCGTCAAGTCAAGGATTCAGACCAAGCTTGATGAGATTCTGGAAGAGAGAGATAAAGCCAATGATTAATTATTCGTCCGATCAAAAAGAATATTTTGAGTCATTACTTGCACCGGAGGATTTAGAGAAGCTCCCGCTTTACAAAACCTTCTGTGAGCTGCTTGAGAATTGCAAAGCCAAGTTCGCAGACTGCCCGGCAATCAGTGATATGGTAAACACGATCAATTACGGTGAACTGTATGACAGGATTGCATGCCGTCGTAAATTCATATATGACAATGGATTCGCCAAAGGTGATAATATAGCGGTGCTTGCGCCTAATGGACTTGCGGCAATGGAGCTATATATGGCAATTCCTACGGCCGGCTGTGCCGTTATAATGCTTCCGGCGGCACCTAACGCATTAAGCACGGATGATATCAACAGAATAATTTCCAAATTCGATATTAAAGGCCTTTTCGTGCACCCGTCATGCAGAGCGGTTACGGACGGCGTTAATACCAGAGTTTATGATATAAATGAAACAGCAGATTCACCTGCACCTATGGCTGATGTGGATCCGGATGATACGGCAGTAATATGTTTTTCGGTTAATAACGATCCGGGTAATCCATATGGCGCGATGTTGTCACATAAAGCAATAATGAGAGCGGCACATAACGGATTGTTTATCCCGGGAAAACCATTCGGCCAGAGAACAATTGCAATACTTCCGCTCTCGCATGTATTCGGAGCCATAAGAGGCCTGCTTACATGTATTTATACCGGAGCACTTGTGTATGCATGCGAAGACATGAGCAATATCGTATTCGATATCCCGAAGATGAAGCCGACAATTCTTACACTGGTTCCGGGACTTGCCGAGATGGTGCTTTCGGTAGCACGGATCAAGGGCAAAGAATTTCTCGAAGGAATTGACACGATGATATGCGGAGGCGCATATGTGCAGCCGAAACTTATCAGGATGGCAGAGAATCTGGGAATAACTCTTTTTGCCGGATACGGACTTACAGAGGCTGCCAATATAGTAACCGGTAATGTTGACACCGATAAGGTGCCTGACTCGGTCGGAAAAGTATATCCCGGAACCAAAGTCAGAATATCCGACGGTGAGATTCAGGTCAAGGGCGATGTTGTGATGAAAGGTTATTACAACGACCCGGAGCGGACTGCTGAGGTATTCACAGCGGACGGCTGGCTTAAAACCGGCGATATCGGTGAGATAGATGACGAAGGATATCTGCATATACTCGGACTTCGTAAGAATCTTATAATCCTTCCGAACGGAGAAAATATTTCACCTGACGAGCTGGAAAGATTTTTTAAACAAATCGACGGTGTGGCCGACTGCATAGTTAAAGAAGATGCTTTAAGAGGAAGACCTCTTATGGCGGTAGTGATCAATCCTGATAAGGAATATTATGCGGGCAGAGATGAGAAGGAAACAGAAGCTGACCTTAAAGCCAAAGTAAAAGCGGCTAATGAACTTCTTCCGACCTATAAGGCAGTAACCAAAACTATTGTAAGTTATGAAAAGCTTGACCGTAACACCGGTGACAGGTATTATACAATAGAATACTAATCATAACGATAGAAACAGTTTAACGACTGATCTATATAAAATCTTTATTCATAAGGAGAGCTTGTACAATGGATGCAAAGCAGACAGAAATCGCAGAAAAGATCAAAAATATTCTTGTAGAGAATTTAAGAATCCCTGCAGAAGAACTTGATTATGAAATTGAGCTTTTCGGAGACGGAATCGGACTCGATTCAATCGACTCACTTGAAATCATTGCCGGAATCGATCAGGAATTCGGTGTACAGATGACAGGTGTGGCTAAGGAGAACTTCTACAATATTGAAGCCCTCAGCAAGTACGTTATGGAGCATATGGAGGACTAAAGTCCTCCTGCCCATGGCAGTTTATTCAGAATACTTTTATGTACTAATACGATATAGATATGCCGGCGGCATTTATGCCGCGAGAAATCAGGAGGTAGACAATGGCAGACAATGAAAAAAGATGCGTAATCACAGGTCTCGGAATGATCAACGCAATCGGTAATACTGTGGATGAAAGCTGGAATAACTGTATTAACGGTGTTTCAGGAATTAAGGAAGTACGTTCGATTGACACATCGGACTGTTATGCACATCTCGGAGCTGAGTCCGCAGAACATTTTGATGTTGATGCAGGCGATGATGCACAGAAGATGGACAGAGTTTCACTTCTCTGCGTTAAGGCAGCGAACGAAGCAATCAAAGATTCAGGAATTGTAATAGATGATAATAATGCCGACAGAGTCGGTGTAATTATGGGAAGCTGTGTAGGCGGTGCGGTAAGTATCCAGAAATTCTTCACAGACAGACATAATGCCGAAGGAAGCGAGGATGCTTCAGATATCATCAAAATGCCTATCGGTGTTATCGCCAATAACGTAGCGAAGATTGCCGGAGTTAAGGGAGTTGTTACCAATGTCGGTAACGCATGTGCGGCAAGTACGATCAGTATTGAATATGCATGTGACCTTATCAGGGCAGGAGTAGGCGATGCATTTATCGTTGGCGGTGCGGATTCATTCTCAGCACTTGCTTTCGGCGGATTCACGGCACTCCATGCACTCGATACGGATCCGTGTTCACCATATAACAAGAGCAAGGGAATTACACTCGGAGAAGGCGCAGGAGCACTTATCGTTGAATCATATGAGCACGCTGTTGCAAGAAATGCGAAGATTTACTGCGATGTACTCGGTGGCGGAATCAGTTCCGATGCACACCATATCACAGCGCCGAGACCTGACAGTGAAGGCCAGATGAATGCCATGAAATGGGCACTTGCAAACAGTGACTTAAAGCCGTCCGATATCGATTACATCAACGGACATGCCACAGGAACCCCACTCAACGATTCTACCGAAATCCAGGCTATGCAGACTATTTTTGGTGATAATGATAATACAGCCGTTGATTCAACCAAGTCAATGGTAGGCCATTGCCTCGGTGCAGCCGGAGCAGTTGAGGCTATTTACACAGTCAAGGCTCTTACAACTGATACGGTGCCTCCTACAATCGGATATTCCAACGAGGATCTTGAGAATCTTAAGGAGAAGGCCGGCAAGCTTGATTTCATGCCTAATGTAAGCAAGCACAAAGAAATCGATTATGCAATGACCAATAACTTCGCATTCGGCGGTAATAATGCGAGTGTTATTTTTGCAAAGAATGAGAAAAAAATAAAACCGCTCGAAAACAATAAAGTATATGTTACCGGATTCGGCATCGTAAGCCCTGCAGGAAATACGGTTGATTCATATGTTGAAGCTGTTAAGAACGGCGGACTTAAGTCAGAGGGCGACGGATTATTTGCAACAGTCGGAGCGGATGATTACAAAGAATACGGAATCAAACTTAATTTCTATCGTAAGCTTGATAAATTAAGCCAGACACAGGTCATTTCGGGACGCGCATGTCTTGCGGACGCAGGTGTTGCGGTTACAACTGACAATGAAACTGAAATCGGTATGATTGTCGGTACGGCTGACGGTCCTGCAACGGAAATCATTAATTTCCATGAAGGACTTATTAAGAACGGACTTCATGCGGGAAGCGCATTTATTTTCCCTAATACAGTATACAATGCTGCAGGCGGATATTTTTCAATCAACTCAGGCGTAAAGGGCGTGAATGTAACACTTACCAACGGTATGCAGGCAGGACTTCAGAGTATCTGTTATGCTTATAATGTAGTGCGCGACGGCGCTGAGAAGATGATGATGGCAACCGGACTTGACGAGAACACGGAGACAATGAAACTTCTCTATGGCAAGCTCGGATACTTCTCAAATGAAGAGACTGTTAAGCCATATGAACTTAACGGTTCAGAGTTTGTTCTCGGTGAAGGAAGCACCACAATGATGCTTGAAAGCGAAGCGTCGGCAGATGCGCGTAATGCTGTTAAATATGCCGAAATCGCAGGATATGCAATGACACACGAATCGGTATCGGCAGGAACACTTGCAGGTTCCGATGCAGCACTTGATAAGGCAATCATCAAGGCTTGTGAGAATGCGGGAATATCCGTTGATGATATTGACGCGGTAGTCGGATTCGGTGACGGCAATAAGACAGTTGACACAATAGAGATGAATTCATACGGCAGAGTATTTAAGAAAGCTAAACCGGTTATGAGTGTTAAGACAGTTGTAGGCGAGTCAAGAGCGGCAGCAGCCAACCTTGAGGCTGTACATGCAGCACTTACACTTTCTGGAAAACTTCCGGCAAAGCAGGAAGCATATGTATTTGAGAACGGCAAAGCTGTTAAGACAACAGTTGATACGACAGATTACAGATACATGCTTGTAACAAGTTTTGCAGCAGGTGGTTCTTATACAGCCGTTGTACTTAAGAAAGCAGATTAATCAGGATAAAGGAAGGATAAGAAGATGAGTAAAGTAGCCATAGTAACAGGAGCATCAAGAGGAATTGGAAGGGCATGTGCTTTAAGACTTGCCAAGGACGGAATTGATGTTGTAGTTAATTATAATAGCAATGAAGAAGAGGCAATGAAAGTTGTCAACGCAATCAAGGATATGGGTTGTGATGCAATCGCAGTAAAGGCTAATGTAGCTAATCAGAAGGATGTGGCGTCAATGTTCCGTGAGGCATACAAGCATTTCGGACATATCGATATCCTTGTAAACAACGCCGGTGTTGTTGATGACGCTTATCTTCTTATGCTTAACAATGACTCTCTTGACAGAAGCCTTGACATCAACGTTAAGGGATATTTTTACTGCAGCCAGCAGGCAGCACTTAAGATGTTCAAGCAGAAAAGCGGAAGGATCGTCAATGTATCAAGCGTAAGTTCCAAGCTTGCACTTGCCGGACAGTCGGTATACGGAGCGACAAAGGGTGCTGTCAACTCAATGACGGCAACACTTGCCAAGGAACTTGCTCCTTACGGTATCCAGGTCAATGCGGTAGCACCAGGATTCATAACAACCGAGATGATTGAGGCAATTCCTGAAGAAAAGAAAGAGGAATACCTTAAGAACATACCTATGGGACGTCTCGGCAAGGTTGAAGAGGTTGCTGAGGTTGTAAATATGCTCTGCTCTGATGTGGCATCATATATTACAGGACAGGTCATTGTGATTGACGGAGGCTTAAGCTTATGATGAATATTATAGAGATTAACAAGAGAATCAAACAGAGACCGCCTTTCCAGATGGTTGAAAAAGTACTTGAAGTTGTACCGGGCGAGTCCGTAAAGGCTCTCAAAAATGTATCGGTCAATGAACCGTATTTTATGGGACATTTTCCGGATGCTCCGATAATGCCGGGCGTACTTGTAATTGAGTCAGCCGCACAGGCATGTTCACTTGCAATCGAGGCAGACGGAACTGATGAGAACACAATATATGTTCTCCTTAAAGTTAAAGACTTCAAGTTTGTCAAACCTATCATACCGGGAGACACAATGATCATTGACTGCAAGAAAACGATGGGTGCTTCGGGACTCTACTCTTTTGCGGTAACGATAAGTGTTGACGACAAGGTAAGAGGTAAAGGTGAACTTATGTTTACAGCCGTTGATAAATCAGCAATATATGAGAATTGATTACGGCAAGGAGGTATTATTTTAATGGCAAAAACAGCTTTTATTTTTCCCGGACAGGGAGCACAGTATGTCGGCATGGCCAAGGATTTTTACGATAAATACGAGGAGTGCCGTAAGATAATAGATGAGGCTGATGAGCTTATGGATTTTGACCTCAAGGCAATTATGTTTGAGGAGAATGAACTCATTAACAAAACAGAGTATACACAGGCGGCTATGCTTGCGGCTGAATGCTGTATCCTTAAGGCAGTTGAACTTAAGGGTATCAAAGCTGATATTACCGCAGGTTTAAGTCTCGGCGAATATGCGGCACTTGTTGCGAGCGGTGCGCTTGATTTTGCGGATGCCATGAAGCTTGTAAGAAAGCGTGGCATGTATATGGAGAATGAAGTTCCTGCAGGAAAAGGAACAATGGCTGCGGTAATCGCACTTGATGCAGCTGTAATTGATGATATCTGCGCAAAGATAACCGAAGAAAGCGGCAAGGTCGTGTCAGCAGCCAATTATAACTGCCCGGGACAGATTGTAATTTCAGGTTACCGCGAGTCGGTTGAAGCCGCGATGCCGCTTCTTAAGGAAGCCGGAGCCAAGCTTGTGACACTTCTTAACGTGAGCGGACCTTTCCATTCACCTATGCTTAAGGGTGCCGGGGATAAGCTTGCGCTTGAACTTAAGAATGTCAGATTTAACAATCCTCAGATACCGTACATTAACAATGTTGCGGCGGAGGTTGTAACAGATAATACATCAATCAGCGATACACTCAAGCGTCAGGTATATTCGCCGGTAAGATGGCAGCAGACAATGGAAAAAATGCTTGAAGACGGAGTTGAGAACTTCTATGAGATAGGACCGGGCAAGACACTTGCCGGATTCATGAAGAGAATCGACAGAAGTAAGAAAGTTATCACAATTAATACAGTGGAAGACTTAGAAACATTAGCATAGAAAGGCAGAACATATGTGGGATGAGAAATTAGCGGATCTCGATGCCAGACGCGAAGCAGCGCATATGGGCGGAGGTCAGGCAAGAATTGACAAACAGCATGAAAGAGGAAAACTTACGGCGAGAGAGCGTCTGGACATTCTTTTTGACGAAGGAACATTTGTTGAGATTAATACCCTTATGACCACGCGTACAACCAACTTTGGCATGGACAAGAAGAAAACACCGGGAGACGGTGTTGTCACCGGCTACGGCCGTGTGAACGGAAGAGTTGTTTTTGCCTCATCACAGGATTTTACTGTTGGCGGCGGAGCTCTCGGAGAGTACCATGCACTTAAGATTGCTAATGTTATGGATATGGCAATGAATGCCAAAGCACCGTTTATTGAGATAAATGACAGTGGCGGAGCCCGTATTGAGGAAGGCATAGACAGTCTTAACGGATATGCCGGAATGTTCAGAAGACATACGCAGATGTCAGGAGTTGCTCCACAGATAGCGGTAATAATGGGACCTTGCGCCGGCGGCGCATGTTATGCACCTGCATTGTGCGATTTTATATTTATGACCAGACAGAACGGACAGATGTATATCACGGGTCCGAAGGTTATCAAAGAGGTAACCGGTGAGGTTGTAACCACGGCCGAACTCGGAGGCGCAGATGTGCATATGAATCAGAGCGGAGTGGCACATTTTGTGTATGATGATGATACTTCATGTCTCATGGGCGTAAGAAAGCTCTTAGAGTATCTTCCTGAGAATTATCTTGAGAAACCGCCTGTTGCGGCACCGGCCAAGAAATATTATCACAAGAGACTTCGTGATATCGTATCTCCGAATATGAAAATATCATACAATATGTATGAGGTCATAGACGAACTTGCCGACCTTGATTCATTTATAGAAGTACAGTCGGGATTTGCGCGCAACATTATTGTCGGCTTCATTAAGATGGAAGGTAAAACAGTTGGTGTTGTAGCTAACCAGCCTGATTATATTGCAGGCTCACTTGATTATAATGCAGGAGACAAGGCGGGACGTTTCATACGTTTCTGCGACTGCTTTAACATTCCGATACTTACACTGGTTGATGTACCGGCATTCCTTCCGGGCAAAGAGCAGGAGCACAGTGGAATTATCCGTCACGGTGCTAAAATTCTTTACGCATACAGTGAGTCAACTGTCCCGACAGTAACGGTAATACTCCGTAAAGCATTTGGCGGAGCATATATCGGAATGGACAGCAAGGGAATGGGTGCGGATTTCGTATTCTCATGGCCGGTTGCGGAAATAGCAGTAATGGGAGCCGAGGGCGCAGTAGGAATCATAGGCAAGAGGCAGATCGATGCGGCCGAAGACCCTGAGGCCAAACGCAAGGAGCTGATTAAGGAATATGAGGACAAATTCATGAATCCTTATATAGCGGCTGAGCGCGGATATATAGATGAAGTTATCAGGCCGGAAGAAACCAGAAGCCGTGTTCTTGACGCATTTGCGATGCTTGAACAGAAACAGAAAAGTATTCCGGACAAGAAACACGGAAATATTCCGTTGTAGAATTTTATATAAATCTGAAATTGATTTTACAATGAAATGATTGCTGTGATTACAGAGAACATCCATAATTATTGTGGATGTTCTTTTTGCTTGAAGAGGTGGTTATTTATTATGCAATGTTCCTCATTGACAATTATGTGTTCTTATAATACAATGTTATTAACGCCGTGCGCGAGAATACCAGGAGGTAGCTTATTAATGGATAACAATAATATGAATGAAGAAGACAAGTACACTAATTACACATATCAGGGCGGACAGCAGGACAGTCAGGGCAATGCCGGACCGGGAAGCTATCAGGCACCATCCCAGGAAGAACGCATGAGGATGAACGGTGCTGCCAATAATATTTACCAGCAGAATGATCCGTCATATAGCGGAAGTTCACAGAACGGATATAACAATGGGTACAACAATGGCTATCAGCAGCCGAACGGCCAGAACGGATATAACAACGGATACAATAACGGCTATCAGCAGAACGGTTATAACAACAGATATAATAACGGTTACCAGCAGCCGAACGGCCAGAACGGATATAATAACGGATACAACAACGGATATCAGCAGAATGGATACAATAACGGATATACACAGTATAATTACAATAACGCTCCGGTTAACAATAATGACGGAACATCCACTGGTGCACTCGTGTGCGGTATCATAAGTATCGTACTCGGATGCGGCGGAATCGGTATCGTTACCGGTATAATTGCACTTGTACTTTCAAGTAAGTATAAGAATTCGCATAATGGTGAGCACAACGGACAGTCCAAGGCCGGTTTCATCTGCGGTCTCATAGGCGTTATACTCGGTGCACTTTCTATTGTGTATTACATAATAATATTTGTGGCAGCTGCCGGAATGGCGGGCGCATCTGCAGTATCGTATTATAACTGGTAAAATAAAGATAAGATTAATAAAAACAGAGCATTGACCCAAAAGGCTGATGCTCTTTTTATTTTGTCTGTAAATCGGGAAAATAAGAAATCCGGACATAACAAAAGCGGGTGATGGGAATCGAACCCACGTATCCAGCTTGGAAGGCTGGTGTTCTACCATTGAACTACACCCGCATGTACGATATATGTTTTCAACAGAAACTATATTATCATATGAACCGGCAGATTGCAAGCTTTTTTTAAAAAAGACTCATCCCCGCAACGAGAAAAATATTTCTGACAATCCAGTTAAGCAGGATGATAGCAGCACCCGGTATAATAAGGGGCATGCCAAGATGCATCGCCCATGTACGGCCTTTCGAGATGAAACGCACGGTCTGTGAAACGTAAAAAATAATGGCAATTGTAAATACATACGGTACAAATGGGTGATAAGCAAGGCTTTTTATGATATGACCGTGGATAAGGTAAACAAATGAACGCGTGCCTCCGCATCCCGGACAGTATAATCCCGTAATACGTCTGAAAGCACAGCCGGTGTCCGGAATAATATGCGACATGCGTATGATAAAATATACAGCAGCGACAAGAAAAACCGAAACTAAACCGATGCAATAAACCACAGCATCGGAGTCATTATCATTTATCAATTTGGTTAGATAGGATTTTCTGCTCATATTTTAAGTCTACAGTATGAAATACATTCTTGCAATAGTTAAAATAATCGTTATACTGTAATTATGACACATTAAGGAGATTGTGCATGTTGAATTCATACGTGGCACTTGATATTGAGACCACAGGACTTAATCCCGCCAAGGACAGTATAATAGAAGTAGGTGCTATAAGAATTGAGAATGGGACGGTCACGGATATGTTATCGACCCTTGTTAATCCGGGATACCATATTCCGGACAGAATTACGGATATCACCGGAATTGATGATGATATGGTAAAAGATGCACCTGCGATAGACAGCCTGATAGAGCGCATTGTCGGTATAACCGAAGGACTGCCGCTTCTGGGACATAACATTATATTTGATTACAGTTTTATCAAGAAAGCCGCCGCCGATCATTCGATTACATACGAGAGAATGGGAATTGACACATATAAGTTTGCTAAGACCGTACTGCCGGATATTCCGAGCAAAAGTCTGGAGGCATTATGCGGATATTTTGGAATTGATGTAAGACACCACCGGGCATATGATGATGCCGGAAGTGCATCCGTTATTTACGGAAAGCTTTGTGAAATGTCCTGTAAGGAAATAGCACCGGTACAGCTTGTGTACAGGCTCCCTAAGAGGGAACCGGCTACGCCAAGACAGAAATCATACCTTGCGGCACTTATCAGGCGGTATAATGTATCAATACCTTGCGATATGGATACGGTTACCAAGAGCGACGCATCAAGGATGATTGACAGGATAATGTCAGAGTACGGTATCGTCCGGGACCGTACAGGCAATTAATCAATATAGGAACGGATAGTGTTAAGCTTTTCCAAAATTGCTTTTTTCATTATGGAATCAAGCTTTTCGGCTTTTTTAATAAGCTTGTCTATATCCGAGGTGCGTCCTTTCTTACGGTATTCATCAGCAAGTGTGTAATACGCGAGACTTACATCAGAACCTATATCAACGCAGTATTCAAGAACCATTATCGCGCGGTCGCTCATGCCTATTGAAGCGAGGCGGGAACCCCACTTTGCAAGAGTTGCGGTAAGTGTGTTATAATTGTCATCATACTGCATGAGTTCCGGAAGGTTGGCCGGTCCGTACTCTAATTTGAGATCGGTATTGCTGATGCCGCCGAGATTAAGAATACGCTTACCGGCAAGGTCTTTGACGATATTCTGGTATTCATTAAGCTCGTCATCATCCGTATGTATGAACGGAAGGCTTTCGAGCGGAATATCTATGTAATTAAGGAATGTGATGTCTTTCTTACGGACGGAATTTGCTTCGGCTTCTTTTTCCCAGAACCGCTTGCGGGAGTTATTTTTTTCACGTTCGTCCTTCTTGCGGTGATAAAGAATCTCAAGGCAGAGAATGATAACTCCGATGAGTATACATAAGCCGATGGAATGTGAGACCGATAAAACAGCCGGTATTGCGTTCATATAATTACCTCCGATATAAATATATATGATTAGAAAGGATGATTATTATGTTAAATAAAAAAGGTCTTAAAATAGTGACTATCATTATAGCAGTGTTACTGATTGTCGCAATGGTAATTCCGCTTGTCATGACAGCATATACCTAAAATATACCCTTTAAAGCCGGATATGGCAACATAATTCTTTACAAATATAGTGTTTGGAATTATTGCGCATATGTGTTATAATAAAAACATTACAGTTAAGGCATTAAGAGGATTTTATGCAGACAGGAAAGGTACCCGGTAATATTTTATACAGAAGTGTCACGAACCTAATCGGCAGAGGCCCGGTTGCGGCCAGAGACTGCGCTGACCTTGGAAAATCAGACGGAAGGGTTATCGCGAGTACGCAGACCGGAACGATGGGTAATGATATCTCACTGCGGATGGCTGTATATAAGGCAGCTAACAATATCTGGTCCGCGGGTGGGAGACTTGTGGGCATTCAGGCGGCTTTTTTATTGCGGGAAGATGCTGAGGAACAGGAACTTAAGGCGATGACCAGAAATATCCTCAGGGCGTGCGGAAATTGTCATACCGTACTTACGGGCGGACATACCGAGGTGTGTGAAGGACTTTCACATAACATGGTGACGGTAACCGCAATTGGTGAGGCTGACGAATATGCATATCCGCCGAAGACTGCGCCCGGTGATGCCATTGTGGCAGTCGGAACGGTTGGGATAGAAGAGACGGCATATATACTTGATGATGAACAGATGTATGGTAAGCTTCTTACGAGATTTTCGGCGAGATACCTTGAACCGGTTAAAGAATGTGAGGCATGGATTCCTATTGAAGATGAGGCCGCAGTCGCGGGAAAGTTCGGTGTTAAGGTTATGCATGATGCATCCGACGGAGGAATATTCGGAGCATTATGGGATATGGCACTGGGAACTCACCGCGGATTCAGAGTGGATTTGAAAGCGATACCGTTTCGACAGGAGATAGTTGAGATAAGCACATATCTGGGCCTGAACCCGTACAGAATGAAGTCTTCGGGCTGCTTTATAGCCGTAACGCCGGACGGAGCAGGATTGGTTGAAGCTATGAGACGTGAAGGAATGCCTGCATGTATCATAGGTTACACAACAGATAATAATGATAAAATTCTTTGCAATGATGAAGAGATAAGTTATTTAGAGAGAAAATAAAGGAGACATGTTATGAGAGAGACGATTTTAGCCATTCTTGAGAAAAACAGTAAAATAGATGTTGCCGACCTCGCAGCAATGCTTGGCGAGTCAGAGGCAGCGGTTGCCAATGAAATAGCAGAGATGGAGAAAGAGCATATCATATGCGGATATCATACACTTATCAACTGGGATAAGACAGGTGAGGAGAAAGTATCAGCCCTCATTGAGGTTAAGGTAACACCGCAGAGAGGCAACGGATTTGATATGATAGCAGAGCGCATCTACAACTATTCGGAAGTGCATGCGGTATATCTTATGTCAGGCGGATTTGACCTTACTGTTATGATAGAAGGAAAGACATTGAAGGAAGTGGCATTTTTTGTGGCCAATAAGCTTGCCACGCTTGATTCCGTAATCAGCACATCAACACATTTTGTGCTTAAGAAATACAAGGATCACGGAACAATACTTAATGTTACTCAGAATGACGAAAGGATGTTGGTAACACCATGAGAAATCCATTATCAGACAAAGTAGTCGGGATTCAGCCATCCGGAATCCGTAAATTTTTTGATATAGTAAGTGAAATGAAAGATGCTATTTCCCTGGGCGTGGGCGAACCTGATTTTGATACGCCGTGGAGCATCAGGGAAGAAGGAATATATTCACTCGAAAAAGGAAGGACATATTACACAAGTAATGCCGGACTTTCCGAATTAAGAACGGAAATCTGTAATTTCCTGAACAGAAGATATGGCCTGAATTATAATCCTGACGGTGAGACACTTATAACAGTTGGTGGAAGTGAAGCCATTGACCTCGCATTCAGGGCGATGCTTAATCCAGGAGACGAGGTTATCATTCCGCAGCCGAGCTATGTATCATATCTGCCATGTGCGGTCCTTGCAGATGCAACACCCGTACTGGTTAATCTTAAGGAGGAGAATGAGTTCAGGCTCACACCTGAAGAACTTCTTTCCGCGATTACGCCGAAGACGAAGATACTCGTATTTCCGTTTCCTAATAACCCTACCGGTGCAATCATGCCGAAGGAAGAACTTGAGAAGATAGCACAGATATGTATAGATAAAGATATTTTTGTTGTATCAGATGAGATATATTCGGAACTCACATACGGCGGTGAACATCATTGTTCAATCGCATCTATTCCGGGAATGACGGACAGAACGATAGTGATAAACGGATTTTCCAAGTCCCACGCAATGACCGGATGGAGACTCGGATATGCCTGCGGACCGGCTCCGATTATCAAACAGATGCTCAAAATACATCAGTTTGCAATCATGTGTGCACCGACTAACAGCCAGTATGCTGCGGTTGAAGCTCTGAGACATTGTGATGAGAATATAGAGCATATGCGTGATGAGTACGACCAGAGAAGAAGATTTATGCTTACCAGACTGCGCGGTATGGGACTTAAATGTTTTGAACCGTTTGGAGCATTTTATATTTTCCCTAATATTGCGGAATTCGGTATGACATCGGAGGAATTTGCAATGAGATTCCTTAAAGAATATAAGGTTGCGATAGTGCCGGGAACGGCATTCGGAGAGTGCGGTGAGGGATTCTTAAGAATGTCTTATGCAAGTTCACTCAGCAATCTTAAGACAGCTATGGAGAGACTGGAAGAATTTATTAATACACTTAGATAAAAGCATATAAATGCTATTGGAGGTTCTAACAGATGAATTCAGAATATGTTAATGCATTCCTCGTGTCAGCGGCGAGTGTGCTTCAGACAGCATGCGGACTTGCGCTTAAACCGGGCAAGCCTTATGTTAAAACAAATACATTCGAGGATAATGTTCTTGTAATATGCATAGGTATTACCGGACAAGTCAAAGGACAGGTGCTTATTGCTGTTAATAACGAAGTGGCATGCGAACTGGCATCCAAGATGTGTATGATGCCTGTAGATAAGCTGGACGAGCTTTCGCTCAGTGCATTAAGCGAGCTTAGTAATATGATACTTGGCAATGCGGCGACAGTTCTTTCTACCAAAGGTGTGACAATCGATATTACTCCGCCTGCGATAATACGGGGTAATTTCAAGATGGAGCAGATATATACTGAGAATATATGTATGCCTATGTTTTTCGACGGGGATAAGCTTATCGAAGTTGATATCGCGTTGAAAGAGGACTGATTATGTTGAATATTGTGTTACTGGAGCCGGAAATGCCTGCCAATACGGGCAATATAGGACGTACATGTGTGGCGACCAATACAAGACTTCATCTTATCGAGCCGATGGGATTTCGCATTAACGATAAGATGGTAAAAAGAGCCGGACTTGATTATTGGGACAAACTGGATGTTACGGTTTACAGGGATTTTGATGATTTTATGCAGCGTAATCCCGATGCACATATTTACATGGCGACCACTAAAGCAGCCAGATGTTATTCGGATGTGCAATATGAGGATAACTGTTATATAATGTTTGGCAAAGAAAGTGCGGGAATACCGGAGAGTATTCTTAAAGAACATCAGGATACCTGTGTCAGGATTCCTATGTGGGGCGACATCAGGTCGCTTAATCTGTCCAACTCGGTTGCCATTGTTCTCTACGAGGCATTACGTCAGAATGATTTTATGGGTCTGAAGATGCAGGGATGCCCGAGAACATTTAACTGGGATTAATAATTTAATAATTACCACTTTGCTTTTTAGAGCGCGGGAGGCCGAAGATGAACTCTGTTCCGACACCTTCCGTGCTTATTACGTCTATATATTCATCATGGGCCTTGATGATATCTTTTACGATAGCAAGACCAAGCCCCGTGCCTTTTTTATCTTTTCCCCTGGACAGATCAGTCTTGTAGAATCGGTCCCATATTTTGGAAATGCTGCCCTTAGGAATTCCGATACCGAAATCTTTTACGGAAACCATTATTTTGTCGCCTTTTTCGTAAGCGGAAATAATGATGGACGAATCTGCATTGCTGAATTTGATGGCATTATCCACAAGATTGTAGATGACCTGCTGGATTTTGCTCTGGTCAGCGGTAACCATAAGTGCCTTGTCGGAGAATACGAGTTTGAATTTAATGTTTTTCTTCTCACAGATGCCTTCGCAAGTACCTATCGTCTGGCGGATGATTGCGGTTATATCAAAATCACTTATATCAAGAACCGAACCGTTATTAAGACTGTTCATGGTAAGCAGGTTATTCGTGAGCTTTGTAAGGCGCTCTGTTTCAGATATTACAATATTAAGATATCTGCCCTGCATTTCAGGAGGAATGGTGCCGTCCAGCATGGCCTCCAGATAACCCTTGATCGAGGTGAGAGGAGAGCGGAAATCATGCGATATGTTGGCTATGAATTTTTTCTGATAATCATTAAGATTATCGAGCTCCATAGCCATATAGTCAAGTGAATCCGACAAGCGTCCGAGCTCATCACTGCGTCCCAGCTTTGTTTTGATACTAAAATCGCCTTTGGCATATGCGGAAACAGCTTTGGTCAGTTTGTTGAGGGGCCTTATTATCTCCATTGCGTATAGAAAAATAATAATGGATAAGGAAATCACCGTTATAAGGAAGGTAAAATAATTATAGTTGGAATAAGGTGTGATGCTGCGGCGGATTTCAGAAACGGGTTTATTTATAACGACATATCCCTGAACCGTAAAGCGGTATTCGACCGGATAGAATACGGATATCTGGTCTTCTTTATAAATATCATGGAATGTACCGCGGACATAGTGACCGTTTCCGGCATCAGCCGGATCAAAATCTGCGATGGCAGCAGCGTAGGTATGTCCTGTGTCGATAAGAACGTCTCCGTTGGAAGACAGCAGCATTATATCACATCCGATATATTTGCCGAGAGCATCGAATATAGTTCCGATTCTGGCAGATTCGGAGCGGTTTGAAAAATATCCGGTACCGTAATCTGACGCAATGGATGTCGCTTTGACATATAATTTGTCGGATTCGCTCTGTAAGGCTTTGTTCAATGTGATTTTAGGTATAACATATGACATAACAAGAAAAGCCACAAGCGTAGCAGCGGCAAAACTTAATATGAATTTGTAAATCAGCCTGTTTTTCATTATTTCCTCTTCTTGGACGTTTCGAATTTATAACCTATTCCCCATACGGTTCCGATGCTCCATGATTCATGGTCGTGAATTTTCTCACGGATTCTCTTTATATGCACATCAACGGTACGGGTATCGCCGATGTAGTCATATCCCCAGATATGGTCGAGAAGCTGTTCTCTGGTAAAAACCTGGTTAGGCGACGATGCCAGAAAATAAAGAAGTTCAATTTCCTTGGGCGGCATATCGATTTCATGCCCCATATACATAACCGAATAATTACTCATATTAATGAGAAGATCCGGATATTCAACATATTCGCCGGTACGCTCCGAACCTGCGGCCGGTTCCGGATTCGCGGAAGGTATTGCAGCAGGAACAGAGTATCTGCGTAAGACGGCTTTGACGCGCGCAACAAGCTCTTTGGAATCAAAAGGTTTTATCATATAATCGTCGGCACCGAGTTCAAGCCCCAGTACTTTATCAAAAATTTCACCTTTGGCGGAAAGCATGATTATCGGAGTGTCGTTAGTTTTGCGAATTTCGCGGCATACCTGATACCCGTCAATGCCCGGGAGCATAAGGTCGAGAAGAATCAGGTTTGGTGCGAATTCACTGAATGCGGTAAGTGCACTTTCTCCGTCATTTACGATTCTTGTATCATAGCACTCCTTAATGAGGTAGAGTGAAATGAGTTCAGCTATATTTTCATCATCATCAACGATGAGTATTCTCTGTTTTTCTGGCATAATAATCTCCCTAATCTTTGAATTCTACAATTGTGACACCGTAATCGCCTTCGCCGAATGAACCCAGCCTGAACGATTTGACATGCTTCTGGCGCTTAAGGTAGTTATGGACGGCATTCCGCAATATGCCTGAACCCTTGCCGTGCACGATTCTCACAGGTGATATGTGTGAGAGAAAAGCATCATCAAGGTACTTGTCAAGCGTCATTATGGCTTCGTCCGATGTCATTCCGATAAGATTGATCTCAGGCGATATGGAAGCTGTCTTGCTCATCTTAAGCTTTCCGATACCGGAGCTCTTCTGCTTGAGCTTGCGCATCTCGGATGCTTCCTCTATTATTGTAAGATCGGACATGTTTACATTATAATTCATGATACCGATAGTGACATTAAGTTCGCCCTTCTGATTAGGAAGAGTGTGAACCGTACCGTCAAGATTAAGGCTGGCGACATGCACGCGGTCTCCGATATGGAAATCGGAAGCTTTATGCTGTCTGGCCGGCGCCTGTGCTTTGAGGACACGTCCTTTATCGACTTTGTTTATATTATCTTTGATACGTTGACGCTGCTTCTCAAGCTCGGTCACCGACATGCCGGCAGCATTGGCTTTGTTGAGTTTACGGATAGCATCATCAGCTGTTTCCTTGGCTTCGCGCAGAATGGCAGAAGCCTCTTCACGCGCTTTTTGAAGTATATTGTCAGAACGCGCATCAAGTCGTTCATTCTTGGCTTTAAGCTGATTCTTAAGGTCTTCAACTTCTTTCTTATATTCTTCAAGCTCAAGCTTCTCACGTTCAATTGTCACACGGCTCTTCTCAAGGTCTGATATAACATCTTCAAATGCGACATCTTCCGACGCCAGGGATTCCTTGGCATCATCTATGATATATTGCGGAAGGCCTAATTTCCCGGAGATAGCAAAAGCGTTACTTTTACCCGGAATTCCGATAAGAAGCCTGTAAGTCGGTGCAAGTGTGGCAACGTCAAATTCACAGCAGGCGTTCTGTACACCTTCCGTTGAAAGTGCAAATATCTTAAGTTCGCTGTAATGCGTGGTTGCGACGGTTGTAACCCTGAGCTTATGAAGGCTTGTGAGAATGGATATGGCGAGGGCGGCACCCTCGGTAGGATCCGTTCCGGCACAAAGCTCATCAAAAAGGACGAGTGAATTGCTGTCAGCTTTGGCAAGTATCTCAATGATGTTCTTCATATGTGAGGAGAACGTTGAAAGACTCTGTTCAATGCTCTGTTCATCACCGATATCGGCAAAAATATCATTAAATACAGTCAGCTCCGAATTGTCGGCAGCCGGTATATGGAGCCCGGACTGACCTAACAGTGAAAAAAGCCCGATTGTTTTAAGCGTTACTGTTTTACCGCCGGTATTGGGACCGGTTATTATGAGTTCGCTATATTCGTCACCGATCGATACGTCTATCGGCACAACCTTGCGGCTGTCGATGAGCGGGTGGCGGCCTTTCCTGATATTAATATAACCGCGCGTATTCATGATTGGTTCGCTTCCTTTGTATTCAAAGGAGAGCTTCGCTTTGGCAAAAATAAAATCCAGTTGTGAGAGAATGTCATAGTCAGCATCAAGCTCTGCTGTATAATTGCCTGCCATGGCTGAGAGCGATGCGAGAATCTTCGCAATTTCCTCACTTTCTTTAACCTCGTATTCGCGTATCTCATTATTAAGGCGCACTACGGACATAGGTTCAATAAAAAATGTGGAACCGGCCTTGGACTGGTCGTGGACCATTCCGGGAACCTGTGATTTATATTCGGCCTTGACCGGAATACAGTATCGTCCGCCACGCGTAGTGATAACGGCCTCCTGAAGATATGTCCTGTCACTTCCGTTAAGCATGCTGTTAAGTTCGGTACGGATTCTCTCGGTGCATATGCGCATCTGCCTGCGGATGTTCTTAAGCTCTGCGCTGGCATCATCCGCAATCTCATCCTCGGAGAGGATACAGCGTTCTATCTCCCGGCGGACGTCTGCTATATCATATATGACATTAAACGATCCGCTTAAGCTGTCAGCGGCTTCATCCTCTGAGACACCGTATCTGCGTGCCCCGGCAGCAACCTTTAACAATGAGCATATATCTAACAGTTCGGACATCCCAAGTGCGCTTCCGACTTCAAGAGCCTTGGTAAGAGGTCTTATGTCCTTGAGTCCGGCAAAAGAAATGCTTCCATGCCTGAAAATCCTGGATACCGCATCCGATGTCTGCTTAAGTGCTGAGTTTATCTCGTCCATATCCATCATTGGCTGCAATTCCCGGCACAGCTTAATGCCCGGCTCCGATGATGCATGTGATGCAAGACGGTCTGTTATTTTGTTGTATTCGAGTGTTTTAAGTGCTTTATTATTCATAGGAATATAATACAATATCCGGTCTGAAAGTTCAACCGGAGAAGTAATTTACATCTATGTCATAAATTGTTCATATTTTGTAGGTATAATCTTTTTTACTATGTATTGGAGATGACTTATGGAACAACAGAATAACAGCAATGAGGAGAAAAAATACAATCTTTATACGGAACATATCATGCCGGAGAAAGGGAAAAAAGTAAAAAAATTAGCCAAAAAGACAGCATTTGTCGTGGCAATGGCGGTTGTATTCGGACTTATCGCGGGTCTTGTGATGATCATAGTCTACAGAACGGGCGCCGGATATATAAAGCCCGATGAAGGAAGGCAGGATATCACACTTGAAAATCCTGCGGCAACTCCGTTGGAAGATACAACACAGACACTTCAGAATAACACAGAGGACATCACGGTATCTCCTGAACAGACGACGGAGGCAGAGCCGGAGTCCGAATCGGCTGCAGGGACGGGTGAGACCTCACCTGAAATCGGACGGCTGACAGATTATGCGGCATCGCTTAAGGCAGTTGCGGCAGGAGTGAACAAGGCATCAGTAAAAATAACTGTTCTGTCGTCAGACGGTTCATGGGCGGATTATTCCGACAAGGAATACGGTATGGTAGTATCCGGGGATGATAGCGGATATTATATACTCACGGATTATTCGGCAGTCGTTGGTTATGACAGCATAACGGCAGAATTTACTGATGGAGCTTCGGCACAGTGCACACTTGTGGCCGGCGATGAGGTGTCGGGTATGGCAGTCGTAAAGGCTTCCAGAAACAAGAGCAACGCGGTTGCGATTGCACGCCTTGGTAATTCGGATGCAGTATCGGCCGGCGATATAGTGATTGCGGCCGGCAATCTTTACGGAAACGGAAGTGCAGTCGGTTACGGCATTATAGCCGATGCGCACGGATACCAGTACGGTACTGACTGCGGTTACGGACTTTTGCTCTCAGATATCAGATACGAGACCTACGGTTACGGATTTATCTGCAATACCTCAGGAGAAATCATCGCGGTAGTAACCACGGAAATTACTTCTAAGAATAATTCATTGCTCGGTGGATACCGGGCATCGGGTGTAAGAACGCTTATTGAGAATCTGATTAACGGACGGAGCCGGTCGTATTTCGGAATAAAAGGACAACCTATAAACAGTGCCGCAGAAGATAATTACGGGATTCCGGCAGGTTTATACGTGTCGGCTGTTGAAGTCGGTTCGCCGGCATACAGCGCCGGCATACAGACGGGTGACATTATTACAAGAATTGATGCTAAGACGATAGAGAACATGTCTGATTTCATGGATAAGCTTAATGCTGCTGATTCCGGAGACATCATGGCGGTAACTGTCAAAAGAAAAAGCAGGGATTCGTATAAAGAGATTGTATTCCGTGTGACTTTGGGTGTAGAATAGACACATATCAATTGAGTAGAAAAGGACATTACAGTATGAGATTTATTGAAACACTCAGAGAAGGCGAAAGAATATCGGGAGTATATTTCTGTAAACACAAGACAATAGCGGTTGCCAAGAGCGGCAAGGAATACGGCAACGTAATCCTTCAGGATAAAACAGGCACCCTTGACGGTAAAATCTGGGATCTTGGCTCAGCCGGAATCCGTGAATTTGAGTCCATGGATTATGTGGACATCAAGGGCGATGTCACTGTTTTTAACGGCGCACTTCAGCTTAACATAAAGGAAGCCCGCAAGGCTGACGAGGGCACATACATCGAGAGCGATTATATGCCTACTTCACAGAAGGACATTGAGGAGATGTATGCGGAGCTTACTTCCATAATCCTCAGTATGAAGAACGAGTATCTTCTTAAGCTCACGCGCAGATTTTTTATAGATGATAAGGATTTTGCGGCAAAATTTAAGCGCCATTCGGCAGCGAAGCGCGTTCATCACGGTTTTGTCGGCGGCCTGCTTGAGCACACCCTGGGCGTGACGAAGCTCTGTGTCACATTGGCGGACAATTATCCTTATCTTAACAGGGATCTGTTAATAACAGCTGCTGTTTTCCACGATATCGGCAAGGTATACGAGTTGTCATCGTTCCCGGAGAATGATTACACGGATGCCGGCCAGCTTCTCGGACATATCGTTATGGGCTGCGAAATCATCGGCCGCGCAGTAAGTGAGATAGATGGTTTTCCGGTTGTGCTCGCGCGCGAACTTAAGCACTGCGTATTGGCGCATCACGGTGAGTTCGAGTATGGTTCACCTAAGAAGCCGGCGCTCATCGAGGCGGTTGCGCTCCACTATGCCGATGATATAGATGCCAAGCTTGAGACCTTCAAGGAGGCTCTTAATGCACCGGGCGCACAGGCCGGGGAATGGCTTGGTTTCAACAAGATGTTGGACAGCAACATCAGAAGCACTATATAATATTTTACATGGTACTGATATGGAAATTATAAAAAACAAAGATTACGAATTAACAATAGAAGATATTACCCTTAACGGGGAGGGCGTAGGCAAAATAGATGGCTACGCTCTTTTTGTAAAAGATGCGATCGTAGGCGACCGCATTATCGCTAAAGCGACCAAAATCGGCAAAACCTACGGTTACGGCCGTCTCATGGAGATCATATCGCCGTCCCCTGACCGTGTGGCACCTCCGTGCCCTGTTGCCAAGGCATGCGGCGGCTGCACGCTCATGGCAATGTCATATCCGGCTCAGCTTTCCTTCAAAACAGATCTTATCCGCAACAACCTTGCCAGAATCGGCGGCCTCACAGATATCGAGGTTCCTCCGGTTCTCGGAATGGACGAGCCGTTCCGTTATCGCAACAAGGCCCAGTTTCCGGTCGGATATGACCGCGACGGCAACATAGTCACCGGCTTTTACGCAGGACGCACGCACAGTATCATTCCGTGCGATGACTGCCTCATCGGCAGTGACATAAATGCAGGAATTCTTGCAGCAATCAAGTCACACATGTTAAAGTACAATATTAAGCCTTACAATGAGGAACTTCACACTGGACTTGTACGCCACATCCTCATCCGCATCGGAGCCGCGACAGGACAGATCATGGTCTGCATCGTCATTAACGGTGACCATCTTAAAGCCGAGCCTGAACTTGTTAAAGCCCTTCAGAATCTCGCTTTTTCCGATGACAGAAAAATTGCATCGATTATGCTTAACTATAACACCCGCCGCACCAATGTAATACTCGGTACCGAATGCCGTCTCCTTGCCGGCAATCCTTACATCGAGGATTATATCGGCGACATCCGCTACAGAATCTCGCCTCTGTCTTTCTATCAGGTCAACCCTAAGCAGACCAAGGTCCTCTACGACCTTGCGCTCTCATATGCCGACCTGCACGGAACCGAGACGGTCTGGGATCTCTACTGCGGAATCGGCACGATCTCGCTTTTCCTTGCCCGCAATGCGCGCAAGGTTTACGGTGTCGAAATAGTTCCGCAAGCCATCGAGGATGCCAAGGCCAACGCGGCCTTAAACGGCATCACCAATGCCGAATTCTATGTGGGCCGCGCCGAGGATGTCCTCCCGGCCAAATACGCTTCCGACGGCATATCGGCCGATGTAATTGTCGTAGACCCGCCGCGCAAGGGCTGCGCCCAATCCCTGCTGGACACTATCCTTTCCATGGCTCCGAAGCGCGTCGTCTACGTAAGCTGCGATTCGGCCACCCTCGCCCGCGACTTAAAGTACCTCACCGCCGGGGGATATGCGGTGGAGAAGGTGCAGGGCGTGGACCAGTTCTGCCATAGCGGACATGTGGAGACAGTCTGTCTCCTCTCTAAGAAATGCAGTTTAAGCGTGTTTGAGGACTATATTGGCTAGAACATATTAAAAAAATAAGACTGTTAAATATGTGCGCTAATCGAAAAATATAATACGGGTGTAGTGAAAATAAGCCTTTTGGCGTAGCTTACAATAAGTGCGCTGAAAGGTTATTTTTATATGATTATGTGTGCAATAGAGTATGGTGCTGTACGCAGGATTTTATACAAGTTTAGATTGATTTTCGGCGTCTCTACGCTTATAATAAAAGATAGGGTAAAATGGAATTATCAGTTAGAAGAGTGCAGACCATTTGCAATGAAGGAATGATAGAAGGGGCTATAAAATTTGGTAATACATGGGCCATTCCAAAGGATGCTGTAAAACCAGTAGATAAAAGAATTAAGTCTGGGAAGTATATCAAGTCCTGATTTTGGGACACCAGTTGTGAGAAAATTCTATTAGGATAGGAGAACGCTACCCTTATTACATTAGATTAGCGTAATTGATTTTTGATTATGGTAAAAATATTTGAACGAAATTAAAAGGCTGGATTTAGGATAAGAAGGAAGAAGGTATACATTTTGGATAAAAGAGCAAGATACTATAAAAATAAGAGATATTTTGAATCAGACGATTTCAAAAAGTCAACAGGAGTTAAACAAGGACTGCGTTTGTGTGGAAATGAAGATGAGATTAAAGTTGCAAATCAACTATCAAAGTTCTTCAAAATTACATTTTCAAAGGAAGGAACTTTTAAAACGACCTCATATGTTTTCAATTTTTTGCAACCAGGAGAAGAGTTTAGAGAGTATTATAATTTATATAATGAAGTGTTGCTTTTGTTTTCTCCGTATACAGAATTTGAAAGCAGAACATTGGATTTTGTAGATAAGACTTTAGAGGAATTTGATAATCGATTAGATAAAGTGTGTGTATTTTTGGTAAGTAGGGATGGGGATATTGAAACAAAAATCAATGGGTTAAACACTGCTAATAAAGATTCAAGAATAATAGTACCTTTTACATATGCAGAAATACTTCAAAATGGCATATCAAAAACGGATATTAGTACTAAGATTAGAAAATACTTTTATAGTAGAGATTTATTTGCTTTAGAATCACCGTTAAAGACAGAAGCGTATTTTTATGGTAGAAATACATTGATACAGAAATTGTACGATAAATATTTAATCGGAGAACAAAGTGGTCTTTTTGGATTGAGAAAAACGGGTAAAACATCTGTATTATATGCGCTTGAAAGACAAATGGTTTTAAGAAGTGGCTGTTCTGTATATATTGATTGCCAGAATCCGGGAATATATATGCTTCGTTGGTATGAATTGCTTCAATTCATAGTTACAGAAATTTGTAAAAAATATGAAGTTAATAAAAAAGTGATTGATGACGATTATTCAGAAAAGAAAGCGGCACTGACATTTGAACGTGATATGAAAGAAATAAATGGGGTGTTAAAGACAAGAGTTATGTTTATGTTTGATGAAATAGAGCATATTTGCTTTCAAACATCAGATAAAGAACACTGGAGAAATGGAGAGGACTATTGCATGTTTTGGCAAACAGTACGTTCCGTATTCCAAAAGCAACCTGAATGTTTTACATTTCTAATCGCAGGTGTTAATCCGCTTTGTATAGAAACGGCTTATGTTAATAATGTAGAGAATCCTATTTTTTCAATGATATCAATAGAGTATTTGAACTTGTTTGATTTGTCAAATGTAAAAGATATGATAGGTCATATAGGAAAGTACATGGGACTAAATTTCGATGAAGAAATATATACAAAACTTACAGAGGATTACGGCGGACATCCTTTTTTGATTCGTCATATATGTAGTTTAATAAATAAAGACATTAGTTTGGATAGACCATGTCAGGTGTCTAAATATGAGTACGCTACAAAGAAAAAAGAATATGACGCTAAAATAGTTCATTATGTTGAGATGATATTGGGGGTTCTGAAGACCTGGTATCCTAAAGAGTATGAGTTGTTAGAAATTCTTGCAGTTGATGGAGTGCAAGAATTAAAGAAGAATTTAGAATATAAAGCAAAAGAAATGCAACATTTACTGGGATATGGAATTGTTAAAGAAGTAAATGAGAACTTTTATATTACAATAAATGCGGTCAATTTATATTTAGAAAATACTCATAAGCTTCAAGGAAAAAAGACATCAAAAGAACAAGCATGGAGCGAGGTAAGTAAGAGAAGGAACGTACTTGAAGATAAATTGAGAAAGATCATGTTACTTAGAATGACAATGCAGTATGGCAGCAAAAAGGTAAAGGGAAAACTGCTAGAAGTTGTTGAATCTGGAAGAAAGGAACGTGAAAAACTTCAAGATTTAGAAATAAACGATTTGATAGAAAATCATTTTTATTTATTAGATGTCAAACAGGTCATTTTAAAGAATTGGTCATTGTTTGATGTTACTTTTATTGATAAAGTTAAGTTTGAAAATTTTCTTGATGTAATTAATAAATATAGAATAGATGCTCATGCTAAAACGATAGAAGAATCTGATTTGCTCATGCTTACACTTGCATTTGACTGGTTTGATGAACGAATAGAGGATTTGCCAGTCTAATGATTACAAATTTTTCTAAAGAAGAATGACTATGGTTTGTAGAATAGTAAACTTGTACAAAGTAATGGGCTAAGGATCATCCGACGCCCATGGTATTTTTGTTGATTTCAAGAAGTTCCTTATATTCATTAACCAAATGATAAAAGGTACGTCAGATATTCATGGGGAATACGATAAGTTTATGGAGTTGCTTGATAAGATCAAACTGAAGGAAACGGATACACTGTATATTTTAGGTGATATACTTGACCGGGGACCGCATCCGATAAAGACACTTAGGAAGCTCATGGATATGCCAAATGTTATATGTATGGTTGGGAACCATGAACTTATGGCATTAGATTGTCTGGAATTTTTGATGAAAGAAATTACGGATATGTCTATAGAGAAATTAGATGAAGACATGTTAGATAATCTGGTAACCTGGCAATATAATGGAAGCAAATCCACAATTGATGAGTTTTGTCAGCTGGATGTGAAGGCGAAGCAAGAGGTTATAGAGTTTATAAAGGATTTTGTGGTATATGAAGAGGTATCGGTTAATGATAAAGACTATCTTTTCGTTCATGCAGGTTTAGGAAATTATTCACCGGAGAAGGAGATAGAGGATTATTCACTTCATGAATTGTTGTGGATGAGAGCGGACTATGATGTACAGTATTTTGAGCATACTTATGTTGTAACGGGACATACACCAACGCAGACAATTGAAGGAAATCCACATCCCGGATATATTTATCAGAAAAATCATCATATAGCAATTGATTGTGGGGCACATTATCCGGGTGGAAGACTGGCTGCATTGTGTCTGGACACAGGAGAAACGTATTATTCGACAAGGTAAACGGAAAGTAATATCTCCAAAAGTAACCGTAAATCAAAGCATAAACATCAGTTTAAGAATGTTTATAAATTGTTGTTGGTTTTCGATAAGTTCTTTGATAAAATGAATCAAGAAGACCAGCGTAAGCTGATAGAAGCCATGATATCAGAGATATATTTGCATCCAAATGAAACACTTATAGAAGTGGAGACGGCAAGTCAGGCACATGGCCAAAAAGCAGAAGTGCAGCCACAGTGTCCAGAAGATAAACAGAGCGCAATTGTGGAGGCATTGAAGCATTTTAAGATGATTCAGAAGAATTAAAAAGAGTCTGATAAATCGGAATTTACGGAGGAAAATAGTAATGGCACTGTTCCTACTGATTACATATATAGTGATTTTAATATTTCAAATAATATTATTTGTGATATCCATTCGCAAGAAAACAAAAAAGCTTTGGCGGATATTGTTTTCGGCAGAACTAGTTCCGCTGCTTATATCCATAGGACTGATGATTTACTATAATGATTTACCTGGATATGGATTTATGCCAGGACTAACTTATCTTGGAGAAACATTGTTTAGTTTAGGAGCGGTTGTTTTGTACTGTATAAATTTTCTGATTTCTATATGCAGTTATATTGCAATTTCAAATAAACAAACTTAATTTGAAGATTCCACATGTGTGTTTATTTGAGTTCTTTGAATGAGCTTAAATATAATGTTAAAATTTTAAAGAAGTTGGCGTGTAGTTGAATAGAAAGAGAAATCGGAGTTTGAAGCGGAGGTATGTATTATGAATATAGGATTTTGGTCGTGTATAATTTTGGTAATACCATTTCTGATTATAGGTGTGTTATTTGCGATTTTTAAGGAAAAAGCAGCAAAATTTGTTTCAGGATTTAATTCATTTTCTAAAGAAGAACAGGCATTGTATGATAAAGCTTATATCTCTCGTGATATAAGAAATCAGTGCTTTATGTGGGCTATTATAATGTTGGCAGGAGCATTATTATCCTGCTTTTTAACCCCATATATAGCTATACCAACCTATATTATTTGGTTAGTTCTGTTTTTTAGAGAAGTCCACTTTGATAATCATAAAGCGTTTGAAAAATATTTATTAAAGTAAATTCCAGTTTGTTATTCCACACACATCGGGTCAACTTGCCCCGAACTTTTATAACTAAATACCCGCCGCCCATACAGCGGCACACCGAGCAGGAAATCTGAAAAAGGTCTCCTGCTTTTTTCTGCCCAAAATGAGGTAGAAAAACGCCGCCCCATCCACCAATTACCGAAAGGAGGGACGCGAAATGCCCTGCCCACACAACGAAATCACGATTGTGCAGCGCAGCCAGCGGCAGTCTGCGATTGCCGCCCCTGCCGGTGAGCTGACCTTGCCTGCTGCCACCTACACCTTTATTGTACTGTAAATAAAACAGCAACATCCCGTCTGCCGCAAGTACACTTATGTAAACAAGTGCGCTTGACTCGTAGACGGGATGTTTTTATTTTCCTATGCTTCTATACCCTGCCGTTTTTATCCTCAGTCTGCAGCCGCTTTTCCAGTGCCGACTGCTTAGCAAGAATAGCATTCACTTTATCGTACAGATCCTCAATCATAATTTCGGTTTTCAAATTGACCTTATAATCATTTTCCGCTCTGCGTCGATCCTTTTCCTCCTGCCGGTTCTGACTCATCATAATAAGCGGCGCCTGAATTGCCGCCACACAAGACAACACCAAATTCAGCAGAATAAACGGATATGGGTCAAACGCCTTGGCCGCCAGCAGCGTATTGACAATCATCCAAAGAACTAAAACGCCGGTAAAGGAAAAGATAAATGCCCAACTACCGGCGAATTTTGCTATTACATCCGCAGCACGCTGCCCCAGCGTATACTTTTCCTTTTCGCTTTCGGGGCTAACTGAAATTTTGCTGTCTGCCAGCAGATTTAACACTTCCTCATCGCTCATATCATGGCGGATGTCCTTGAGCACTTCTCTTAGCAGCTTTCTGTTTTCCTTCATGGCGTTTGCTCCTCCTGTTCTTTATGGGCCACTGTGCCCGCTTCACACTTCGTCTGCTGGCTTACTGACGCAAACCCTTTCCATCATTCTATCTTTACAGAATATACTCCATCTGCCGTTCCTTTGTTTTCATACCCATCTTCTCATAGAAGCTTTCGGCTGATGTGTTCCCCGCCCAGACATTCAAGGTGACTTCATAGCAGCCAAGCTTCTTTGCCTGCTGCTTCACATATTCAAACAGGCTTTCCCCGATATGTTGTCCGCGCGTCTGCTTGTCAACGCACAGATCATCAATAAACAGTGCCTTAAACGGTACCATATTGGTAGAAAACGGCTGCTCCTTCAGCTGGCAGAAAGCATACCCCATACACACATCATCCTCACCGGCTGCAACAAAGATAGGCTTTTCCTCCTGCTCCAGCAGTTCCTTCAGTTCGCTGGCGGTGTATTTTGTGGTGCCGGGGATAAACACATCCGGACGTATCTCTGCATGGATCTGCAGCACCTGACCCAGCAGCTCCATAATTCTTGGGATGTCTTTTTCTTCTGCCTTACGAATTTTCATCACAACACGACTCCATTCCACCGTTTGTCTGCGGGGTACGCTATGCCAACCTGCCTGCCGGCTCACCTCTTATCCTCCGCATCACATATTTTTTTTATAGTATCACAAACTCACGCCAAGTAAATCTGTTGTTGCGAAATTTCACGAAATATTTACGGTTCGTGCGGTCTGCAGATTCTGCCGCTTCTCTGTCAGGTATGGCTTTCTTCCAAGCTGCGATAGGTCTTGACAATCAGATAAACCGCAATCAGGAAGGTCAGAATATCCGACAGCGGCATCGAGTACAAAACGCCATCCAGCCCAAAGAAATGCGGCAGCAGCAGCGCAAACCCAACGCCAAACACCACCTCGCGCACCATTGAAAGGGCTGTAGATTCTCCCGCTTTGCCCATTGCCTGCAGGAAGATGAAGCAGGCCTTATTTACACAGGCCAGAATGATCATGCAGAGGTAAATACGGAACGAGCGCACCGCGAAGTCTGTATAATACACGCTCTCATTGGCAGCACCGAACAGGGCAATAAGCTGACGCGGGAAAATCTCCACCAGCACCAATGCCACAGCACCAACACCGGCCTCGGCAGCCAGCAGCCTCGTGAACAGCTCTTTTACGCGGGCAGACTTCCTTGCGCCCATGTTGAAGCCAACAATGGGAATGCAGCCCGCCGCCATGCCGACCACGATGGAGATGACGATCTGAAAAAATTTCATCACGATACCCACCACGGCCATAGGGATCTGCGCATACTGCTCCTGCCCGAACACTGCGTCCAGTGCACCGTATTTACGAATCATATTGTTGATGGCCGCCATGGCCGCTACCAGGCTGATCTGCGAGAGAAAGCTTGTGATGCCCAATGTCAGCATCCGGCTGCAGACCTTTCCGCGCAATGCAAAGTCCCCCGCTGCCGGCTTAATGATCTTCATGTGCAGCAAGTACCACACGGCGAGAATTGCCGTGACCACCTGACCAGTGACAGTGGCAACGGCTGCTCCCATCATGCCCCACCGAAACCCAAAAATAAAGACCGGATCCAAAATGACATTGAGCACTGCCCCGGCAAGGGTGGAGATCATGGCAAACCGGGGGCTGCCATCCGCACGGATGATGGGGTTCATGGCCTGACCGAACATGTAAAACGGCACGCCCAATGTGATGTAAAAGAAGTATTCCTGTGAGTGACGATAGGTTTCGGCATTGACTGTACCGCCGAACATAGCGAGGATGATGTCTGCAAAGATCAAATAGATCGCAGTCAGCACAATGCTGCTGACCAGACACACCACAACAGCGTTGCCAACGCTCTGCTTTGCCTTGCGGACCTCATCCTGCCCAAGGCTGATGCTGACAAAGGCACAGCAGCCATCACCGATCATAACTGCGATGGCCAGTGCAACCACCGTCAGCGGAAAAACAACCGTGTTGGCGGCATTGCCGTAGGAGCCAAGATAGGACGCATTTGCAATAAAAATCTGATCCACGATATTATACAATGCGCCGACCAAGAGTGAAATAATGCACGGGATCGCATATTTTTGCATCAGCTTTCCGATGCGCTCCGTGCCGAGAAATTGATTAGAGCCTTCCATGAGATTCACCTTATCTTTCAATTTTAGGACAAATAAAACAACGAGCAGCCCCCATGCAACCGGTTTTACGCATGAGTGCTACTCGTTGTACCAGACTATTATAGCAGTACGCCAGAAAATTTTCAAAGGCAGTTTTGCATAAGAATTATGCAGCATTATACAGGGCATGCTGCGCAGTTTGTACATGTGCCGCCTTGCGCAGAATATTTTTTGTGCTTGCAGCAATGCCCACTGTCATCACACTTTGTAACGCAGTTTTTAACGCTCTATTGACAATACGAGCTGTTTGGCATATAGTAATTCGTATAAACACTATTTCACCAGACGCTCAAGACGCAGTGTGCCCCAGAGGCTGGGGCATGCTGCGCCTTTTCTGCAAGGAGGCCACCTGTGGACTACATCCAAATCACCAAAGAGAACATCGACAAGGAGCATATCTGCTGCGCGATGTCTGGCAAGCAGAGCCTTGCCAAAAAAGAATGGCTCAAGCAGCGCTTTGCTGAGGGGCTTGTTTTCTACCGCAGTGTTGAGCGCGGCAAGTGCTTTATCGAGTACATCCCGGCAGAAAACGCATGGGTGCCCATTACAGCGGACGGCTGGCTGTACATCAACTGCCTGTGGGTCTCCGGTTCCATGAAAGGGCACGGCTGCTCAAATGACCTGCTAGAAAAATGCCTCAGCGATGCAAGAGCGCAGGGCAAAAAGGGCATCTGCATTTTGTGCGCCGAGGGACGCAAGCGGGAATTTCTCGCCGACCCCAAGTTTTTGTCCCACAAGGGATTTGAAGTCGCAGATGTCTCGGACTGTGGAATCACCCTCATGTGCCTCCCGCTCAACGCCGATACAGCACTGCCGAAATTCAAGAACTGCGCTAAGCACCCTAAAGCCGATGGAGAAGGCTTCGTCCTCTACTACACCGATCAGTGTCCCTTTACCTATTACTGGGTGTCGAAGGTGCAGCAGACCGCGCAGCAGCATAACATCCCGTTCCGGGCCATCCACATCACCGACAAAGAAGCCGCGCAGAATGTATCCGCACCCGTCACGACCTACGCACTGTTCCGGGACGGCGTATTCCTGACGCAGGGTATCCAGTCCGACAAAAAGTTTCTGGCATTGGCCGGTGTACAGATATGAAAGAACGAATCGTTGATGAGCAAATCAGACTGATTCCCTACTATCAAAACGATGCCGTATCGTTTTGCCGGTATCAGGATGCAGATGTATGCAAACAGGTCGATAACAGGGATACGCTCCATGATTTAGCGCTTCTGCATCGCATGTAATGAGGCCCGAGATATTTGTTTTCATGATATACTAGTGTTGTGTTTATCAGGCCAGGCAGAACCATCTATTCAGTCAATGTTCCCTGTCTCGCGGTAGCTGCGCCATACATTCTCGAAGAAGTCATCATCCTCGGGGATGGGGCGCGGGGCGCGCCAAGCGGTGCGGCAGGTACCATCCTCGAACCACAGCTCCTGAATCAGCGGGGATTCGGTTTCGTCCAGGGCAAAGGTGAAGGTATCCGGCAGCTGGGCAAACGGCTTAACCCCGCCCGTCAGGTCGGTGTACAGGGCGCTGCCGCGGCTTTTGCCGCCGTGGGCGGTATAGTCCGCCATGGCGGTCAGGTAAGCGCGCTGGCTCAGCAGCATATCGCGCAGGCGGTAGACCATGGCAAGCTGCGTTTCCACCTGCTTTCCGTAGGCGCGTATCTGCGCGGGGTCGCGTATGGCGGCACCGCAGCGGCTCATTTCCTCGGCGGCGTGCTGCCACAGGGCGCGCACGTTGCCGGTATCGGCGCGGCAGGCATCCGCCAGCGCAGCCATCTCGGCCAGGGCTGCGGATGCTGCCGCGTCAAAACCGGCAGACGCATCGCCCCGGCAGCGGGCGGCAATGTACTGTGCGACGCGGGTGCTGCCCACCTGCCCGGCGTTCAGCGCCGTGCCGCCCGGGCGGTAGACGCCGTGGCTGGCAGCGGCTTCACCCACGGCAAACAGGCCTTTCGCGTCGGTCTGCCACCAGCAGTCGATGCCAATGCCGCCGTTGTTATGCTGGGCGCAGAGGGCGATCTCCAACGGCTGGGTGTACAAATCCACACCCTTATCACGGTAAAAATCGATGGCAGGCTGGTTCATATGCGCCAGCCGCTCAATCGGCGTGCCGAAGCAGGCACCGACGCGGGTCAGGTACTCGCGCGCCTCGGACAGCAAGGCGTCATAGCTAAACTCGCCGCCCGCGGGGTTTGTGCGGTAATCAAGATAGACTTTGCGTCCTTTGCAGGTTTCCAGATACACCAGAATGTCGATGATCGAGCTGCCGTCAGCAATTTTACGCACATCAAACGGCCACTGGTAGCCTTTCAAGAACAAGTTGCTCAGCATATCGTGGACATCGGAGAAGAAGTCCATCAGGAACTCCCGCTCGTCACTGCCGTCCGCCGCCGTGGAGTAGACCCGCGGCAGCACCTGCATGTAGGTGCCAGAGACATTCCACCGCGGCGCAACGAAGGCAAGCCCGTACTGCCATTCGGTCAGGTTTTTGCCCTTTGCGCCTGCTTCCAGCGCAAGGCCGGTGGCCCCATACTGGCTGAAGGGATAGACGCTGTCGGCGTACATACCAGCTGGGCCGCCGGTGGCCCAGATAACGTTTTTGCATCGAATCAGCGTAAAGCGGTCGGCGGCGTCCTGCGCAGCCGTGTTCAGGCAAAGCAGGCCGCAAACCGTACCGTCGTCCGTCAGAATTTTGATGACCTTGGTCTTGTCCAGCATCGGCACGCCCTTGGCCTGCACGGCAGCTTCCAGACATTCGGTCATCTGCTTGCTGGTGTAGGGTCCCACGCTGGTGGCGCGGCGGCGCGGGTCGTGGTCGGTCTTGTAGCCGATGTACTCGCCGTAGCGGTTGCGGGGAAACGGCACACCCAGATCGACCAATTTTAAAAAGCACTGGGTCGAGAGCGCGGCCTCGCACAAGGCAATATCGCCGTCCACGCATTTTCCCTCGTAGAGGGTCTGCGCCATTTCGCGCACGCTGTCCGGCTCGCCGCCGGAGAGGGTCAGTTTGTAGTAGGTCTGCTTGTCGCTGCCGGTGTTGCGGCTGGTGCCGCCCGCGCGGTTTTCGGTGACCAGCACAATGTCGTGCTGCCCCAGCTGCCACAGGCGGTCGGCGGCGTTAAAGCCCGCTGCGCCGCTGCCGACCACGGCGGTGTTGCAGCGGTACACCTTTGCCGTGTATGCCCCGGCGGTAAAAAAATCGTGTTCCATCGCAAATTTCCTTACAGGCGTTGGATGTGGAACCCACCGTCCACGTCAAGGTAGTTGCCCGTGGTGTAGCGCAGACGGTCGCTGCACAGCAGGCTGACCGCACCGGCTACATCCTCCGGCGTACCCCAGCGGGCAATGGGGAAGGTGCCGTTTTCGATCAGGGAATCGTACTTGCTCTGCACCTTGCTGGTCATATCGGTGGCAATCACACCGGGGCGCACCTCGTTGACAAGGATACCCTCGGCGGCAAGGCGGTCGGCGTACAGAGTCGTCAGCATCGACACGCCCGCCTTGGACACGCAGTATTCGCCGCGGTTGGTGGAGGACACCACCGAGCTGCAGCTGGACACATTGACAATCACGCCCTTGCGTCCATCCACCGGCTCTTGGGCAATCATCTGCTTGGCGACAAGCTGCGTCAGGAACATATTGCCCTTGGTGTTGATGCCCACCACATAGTCGAAGCTTTCCTCGCTCATATCCAAAAGGTCGGCGCGGACCTTGGGTGCGACGCCGGCGTTGTTGACCAGCACGTCCACCCGCCCAAAGGCAGCCAGCGCGGTGTCCAGAATTTTTTTGCGGTCATCGGTGCAGCCGATGTTCGCCTGCACATAGGCGCAATCAATGCCAAGGGCCTGCAGCGTATCCAGTGCGGGCTGGTTTTTTTCCTGCGCGCCGGTGGCGACCATCACAATGTTGTATCCGTCCAACCCCAGCTGCCGGGCAATGGCAAAGCCGATACCGCGGCTGGAGCCGGTGACGATGGCAGTTTTTTTCATACCCATTTACTCCTTATCAGCCGCGGAAGTTGGCGGGCTGTGTTTTTTTGATCTCCAAAAATTCCTTGTAGAACGGCATAAAGGTCTTGGCATCGCGGATTACGCAGCCCGTGGGCTTGTGTGCGCGGATCAGATCCCCGCACTTGCCGCAGGTCAGGCAGACGCGCTTGGGGTCAATGCGCCCGTTTTTCAAAATTTCGTTGGCAAAATCCGGGTCGGCAAATGCCATACGTCCAAACAGCATACCGTCGCACAGCCCTTCCTCCACCGCGCCGGCGGTAAACAGGTCGGCGTAGGCGCGCAGGTAGCTGGGGGCGGACGCCCAGACCGTCATCTCCGGCACGGCTTTTTTGACCTCGCCGATGCCGTGGATCATCCGGGCAAGACCCACAAGGGGATGCTCGTCCGGCTCGTACTTGCCAAAGTCGAACGGGCGGGTCACATGGGTGGTGGCGTAGGGGTTGCCCATGGTCAAGTCGACCATATCCACGCCCAGCTCGTCATGCAGCTCGCGCACCAGACGCTTCGGCTCGGTCAGGTCGGGGGCGGTGCCGCCTTCGGGGCTTACGCCGAAGCCCCACGGGTAGGCGTAGCCGTCGTAGATGCCAAGGCGGGCGGTGACCATAAAGTGGTCGTCCTCGTACACCTTGGCGGCGCGGATGCCGTTTTTGAGCAGGCGGAAGCGGTTTTCAAAGCTGCCGCCGTACGCGCCGGGGCGGTTGTAGGCGGATGCCAGCTCTGCCAGCAGGTAGCCGTGGCAGCTCTTGATGTCCACCGCGTCAAAGCCTGCTTCCTTGGCAAGGGCGGCCGCCTCGCCGAACTTGACCTCCAGACCCTTCAGGTAGTCGTCGCTGACAATGCAGGAATCATCGGCGGCGCGGTACTGCTCCAGAATCGGGTGGCGGTAGGCGATCATCGGGGCGGGCTTGTTGCCGGGGTTGGAGTACCGCCCGCTGTGGTTCGCCTGCATGATCAGGTACGGCGCATAGCCGTTCGCCTTGATGCCGGCCTCCTTGACGGCGGCGGTCATTTTTTTGAATTCGTCCAGCGTGTCGCGGGTCAGCAGCAGCTGCGTCTGGGAGGAACGCCCTTCCTCCACGATGGAAATGGCCTCAAACCAGATCACAGCGCTGCCGCCGATGGCTTCGTTGACGTAGCGGCGCACGGTGTAGGCAGAGGGTGCGCCCTCCGGCGTGGAGTCGGCACCCTCCATGGGGGCGATGCCCAGCCGGTTCGGGAAGGTGATGTTGCGCACCTGCAGCGGGTAGGCAAGGCAGTGGGTGTCAACGGCAAAGGGCAGGCTGACGCCCAGCTCGGCGGCGCGCTGCTCGACTTCTTCTAACGATTTATAGTGGAATTTTTCGTGTGGCATAATTTTTCTCCTTGCAGTAAGTCCGTTACGGCTTCAGGATCACCTTGATGCTGCCGCTCTTGCTGTCCAGTGCGGTATCCAGCGCCTGCTGCAATTGCTCCAGCGGGAAGGTGTGGGTGATAAATTTTTCCAGCGGGATATCGCGGGCGGCGGCAATGGCAATGGGGAAATCCCAGCAATAGCCCTGCGCGCCCTGCACATGAATCTCGTGGGTGACAAAGCGGCTGGCGGGAATCTGGATCTGCGGCTTTTCATAAATGCCGATGATGGTCGCCGTGCCGTTGCGCTTCAGCGTCATAATGGCCTGCAAAAAGCAGCTTTCGCGCCCCACGCACTCAAAGCTCTTGTCCACGCCCTTGCCGTGGGTCAGGCGGGCGACCGCCTGCTCTAAATCTTCCTTGCCGCTGTTCACGGTAACGGTGGCACCGACCTGCTTTGCCATTTCCAGCCGCTGGTCAGAGAAATCGGCGATGATGACCTCGGCGGCACCGCTGCGGCGGCACATGGCGGCCACCATCATACCGATGGCACCGGCACCGATGATCAGCACCGTTTCGCCCAGACGGATGTCGGCGCGGCGCACGGCGTGGGTGGCAACCGACAGCGGCTCGATCAGTGCGCCGGTTTCGTAGCTCAGGTAGTCGGGCAGCTCGTAGACATACGGTTCCTTGACCACGACATAGTCCGCCATGGCACCGTCGCCGTTGCGGTAGGTAAAGCTGATATGCTCGCAGTAGCCGTACTGCCCGTGGCGGCAGGCGTCGCACTTGCCGCAGACGATACAGGGTTCCACGGTCACGCGCTCACCGAGGTGAGCCTTGGTGACCTCGCTGCCGATGGCAACCACATCACCGGAAAACTCATGCCCGATGGTCACGGGCAGCGGGGCAGACGGGTGCAGCCCGCGCGCAATGTGCAGATCGCTGCCGCAGATGGCGCTGGCACGCACCTTGACAAGCACCTCGTCCGGTGCCAGCGGGCGGACGGGCTTATGCAAAAAGTGTACTTTAAAAGGCTCATATACTTCGCCGATACGGTTCATAATTTCATCCATGGCAAAAAGCCTCCTTTAAAAATAGCGTTGCAGAAAATGCAGCCCGCGCAGGGCAACCTCATCGGGGGTGCCGTGTACGTTGACCCAGCTGGCGTCCAGCCCGCCCGGGGCAAAGGTTTCCATCGTGATATGCCCGGCGTAGCCGTACTGCTTCAGCAGCTGCATCACGGCGTCCCACGGCACAATGCCGTCGCCCGGTGCGCCGCGGTTGTTGGCGCAGGCGTGGAAGTGGGTCACCCTGCCGCTTTTCAGTGCTGTTTCCAGCGATGCAAGCAGGTTCGCCTCCTCCAAGCAGGCGTGGTAGGTGTCGTAATGGATGCCCACATTGCCGCAGCCGATATCCGCAAGCAGGGGCAGCATCTGCTCCACCGTGTTGATGACACTGGTACGGTAACGGTTCAGCGGCTCCAGGGCAAGGCGGATGCCGCACTCCTTGGCGCGGCGAGAAAGCTCCTGCAAGCCGGTGACAGCCAGCTCCCATTCGCGGGCAGCCTCCGCCGGGGGCAGGGTGTGGCGCTTGCCGCCCCCTGCATACAGGGGACCCGCCAGCACTACGGCACCCAGTGCGGCACCCGTTTGCAGGCAGTCGGTCAGATATTGCATGGTGGCGGCGCGCACATCGGCGTCAAAGCTCGAAAGATCGCGTCCCGCACCTAAGGCGGCGCACAGCGAAACCTCCAGCCCGCTGCCGCGCACCTCATCGCGCAGGGTCGGGCTTACGGCGGGCTGCGTCATCGGCAGCTCCAGCGCGGTAAAGCCCATTTCGGCTGCCTTGGTCGGCAGACCGCAGCAGGCATCGGACAGCCCCGGTGCCCAGTTCCAAAGATTGATACCCAGTTTGTTCATAGCGTTTTCTTTATTTGGTGGAGCGCCGCACGATCAGATCACTGTTCATGATCATACGCTGCGGCTTGGGCAGCTCTCCGTATTTGTCCTTGTATTCGATCTGGCGGATCAGGCTTTTGGCTGCCTCCATACCCATATCGTACAGATGCTGCGTCATTGTGGAAAGCGGCGGCTCGACCATGGCGGACATACTAACGTTGTCCACGCCGATAACCGCCACATCCTCGGGGATGCGCAGCCCCATATCGTGCAGCGCGTGCATAACCACAAACGCCTTGGGGTCACTGGTGCAGAAGATGGCGTCGGGCAGCTGCCCTTGCTCTGCCAGCTCACGGATTTGATAATAAAAACCATTGCTGCCGCCGCTTTCGCGCAGGAGGTACTCCTCCCGTTCGGGCAGACCGCTGTCCGAAAGCGCCTTGCGGTAGCCGCGCAGACGCTCACGGTAGAGCAGCAGCTCCTCGCGCCCGCAGACGATGGCAATGCGCTTATGCCCGATGCGCGCCAGATAGCGCGTGGCATCGTAGCCGATCTGGAAGTTGTCGGAGGTGACGGTATCCACCTTGCCGATGTCGCTTTCCTCAAAACGGTTGACCAGCACAAGGGGGTAGCCCTCATCGCGCAGGCTGCGGATGTGCGGGGCGTCGCTGCTCAGCGAGCAGACGATAAACCCGTCGATCCAGCGCTGCTTCATGGTTTCCAGATAGGATTTTTCAATGGCGGCGTCCTCGTCGGTGTTGCACAGAAAAACGGTCATTCCGTTTTTGCGCGCCTCATCCTCCACGCCGCGGGTCAGCTTGGGGAACATCAGGTTCTCGATGGAGGGAATCATCAGGCAAATCGTATTGCTGCGCCCCATCTTCAGGCTTTGTGCCAGCGCGTTGGGCTGGTAGTTGGTCTTGCGGATGGCTTCGGTCACGATTCTTCGCGTTTCCTCGTTGACATAGCTTTTGCCGTTCAGCACGCGGGAAACCGTGCTTACCGACACACCTGCTACAGCGGCGACCTGCTTGAGATTCATAGGGAACTCCTCCTGCTTTGTATTGATATACCATCGGAAGCAGGAAGGTTCCTGCTGCGATGCTTAGTCCTTATCCCAGTAGACGGTAGCGCCGCGGTGTGCAGAGGTACACTGCTTGCGGAAAAGCTGCAGCCACCCGGTGGCGGGCTTGACAACAGGCTTCCAGCTTTCCTTGCGGCGGGCGAACTCCTCCTCGCTCACATCTACATTTAATGTACGGGCTTCAATATCAATATACACCATATCCCCATCCTGAATCAATGCCAAATTGCCGCCCTCGTAGGCTTCGGGGGAAACATGACCAATTGCAAGACCGCCGGTGGCACCGCTGAAGCGTCCGTCAGACACCAAGGCAATCTGACTGCCCAGCCCCTTGCCCAGCACAGCCGCCATAAAGGTTTCCATATGGGGCATACCGGGCGCGCCCTTGGGACCCTCGTAGCGGATGATGACCACATCGCCTGCCACGATTTCGTCCTTCAAAATGGCGTGCCATGCGTCGTCCTGCGAGTCGTAGCACTTGGCAGGACCGCTGAACTTCCATGCGGCGGGGTCCACGGCGCTGAACTTGACAATGGCGCTGTCGGTGCCGATATTGCCGTGCAGCACAGCCAGACCGCCATGCTCGTAAATCGGCGCTGCCACGGTGTGGATGACATCGTGGTTTTTGTTTTCGGCGCGGGCAGCCTTGTCACCGATGGTGCCGAACATACCCTTGGCGTCGGTGTCAATCTTGCCGGCAGCCGCCAGCTCCTTGACAACCGCGCCGATACCGCCTGCAGCGTCAAAGTCCTCCATGGTGTAGGTGGGGTGGTTGGGGTAGATGGTGCTGAGCAGCGGCACCTCGCGGCTGATGGCGTCAAAGGTTTCGGGGGTGATGTCAAAGTCTGCCTGCCGTGCCAGCGCGGGGATGTGCAGCAGGCTGTTGGTGCTGCCGCCGGTCGCCATCATATAGCGCACGACGTTTTCAAAGCTGGACTGGCTCAGGATGTCGCTGGGGCGGATCTCATGCTCCCAAGCGTACATGACCTGCCGGGCAGCCTGCCGTGCCAGCTCGTGCCATTTTTCCGACTGGCTGCGGGTGCTGGCGTTGTCGTGCGGGGCAAAGCCCAGAATTTCCGCCATGGCGCACATCGTCTGGGCGGTACCCATAAAGGGGCAGGCACCGGGGGTGGGGCAGGCGTGACGCACAACGTCCTTGTACTCCTCGCGGGTGATGGAGCCCTCCACATAGGCGGCGTAGGCCTGCTTGGTGTGGGTCAGGGTGATCATACGCCCGTCCGAGCGATGCCCTGCTGCCATATAGCCGCCGGTGAACATCACAGTGGGGATATCCACGCGCACGGCACCCATCAGCATACCGGGAACAACCTTGTCGCAGGTCGCCATAATGACCATGCCCTCCAGCATATTCAGGTTGGCGACCATCTCCACCTCGCTGGAAACCAGATCACGGGCGGGCAGAGTGTAGCGGTCGCCGGGGGTGTTGCTGCAGATGCCGTCGCAGATGCCGCTGATGGGCAATTCCAGCGCCAGACCGCCGAGCTTGTAGATTTCCTCCTTCATCTCGGCAATCAGTGCCTTGTCAAAGGGGTAGTGACCGGGGTTCATTTCGTTCCATGTGTTGACCAGACCGATGATGGGGCGCTTGGCGTCCTCCTCAGAAATGCCCATGGCGTACAGCAGGGTATTGCGGTGGTCGAGGGATTCCTCATTCCATTCACGAATCATATACTTGCTCACTTTCTGCGGCGCGTGCCGCGTACATCGTTATTTCTGCATCAGATGGATGGCAAAGCCGCCGATCTGCTGCCTGGCGTAGATGACCAAGATCCGTCCGTCGGGAAACCGCTTGACGGAGTCCTCATCAAAGGCAAAGCCTTTTTCCTCCAGATAGCGGCGGGCCGCAGGAAGATCGCCGGTGGCAAGGGCGATGTGTCCGTGCTCGCCGCACCCGGGGGCTTTCATCCACTCGATTTGGGTACCGGTAAACCGTGCATCCGCACTTTCCTTGGCCGGGTTCACAGCCAGCCGAAACAAAACCGCAAATTGCTCGGCGCAGCGCTCTGCCTGCGCGGCATCGGCGCAGTTGACGCCGATGTGGGCAATCTCAAAATCCGGTGTGTATGCCATACCTCAGCCTCCCAGATATGCCTTGCGCACGGCATCGGATTGCAGCAGCTCCTCGCCGGAGCCGGACAGGTTGATCTTGCCGTTTTCCAGCACATAGGCGTAGTCGCAGATGCCCAGCGCCTTGCGGGCGTTCTGCTCGACCAGCAGCACCGTAATGCCGGAATCGCGAATTTCGCGGATCAAATCGTAAATCTGGTTCACGATGATGGGCGCGAGACCCATCGAAGGTTCGTCCAGCAGCAAAATCTTGGGGCGGGACATCAGCCCGCGCGCAACCGCCAGCATCTGCTGCTCGCCGCCGGACAGGGTGCCGGCAAACTGATCCTTGCGCTTTTCCAGAATGGGGAAGCGCTTGTACTGCTCCTGCAGGTCTTTTTCCAAATCCGCCCCTTTAAAAAGGTAGCCGCCGACCAGCAGGTTGTCGCGGATGCTCAAGCCCGAAAAGCACTTGCGTCCCTCGGGAACGTGTACCACGCCCGCGCCCACAATCTTGCTGGGCTTGCGGGGCAGGGGCGCGCCCTCAAACTCCACGGTGCCGGTCCCGGGCTTTACCAAGCCTGAAATCGTGCGCAGCAGCGTGGTTTTGCCTGCGCCGTTGGCACCAATGATGGAAACGATCTGCCCTTTATGCACCTCCACGTTGATGCCGCGCAGCGCCTCCACATGACCGTAGCTGACAGCCAGATCGGTCACTTTCAGCATAGGTTCCATTTTTATTCCTCCTTGCCTAAGTAGGCCTCAATGACCTCGGGATTGTGCTGAACTTCGTCGGGGGTACCCACGGCGATGGTTTCGCCGAAGTTCTGCACATGGATCTTGTCGGAAATGCTCATTACCAGCTCCAGACGATGCTCAATCAGCAAAATGCCGAAGCCGATCTCCTTGCTGATGCGCTGAATCAGCTCGGTCAGCTCGGCAACCTCGGTGGGGTTCAAGCCGGCGGCAGGCTCGTCCAGCAGCAAAATTTTCGGCTCGCACATCAAGGCGCGGGCAATCTCAATGCGGCGCTGCATCCCGTAGGAAAGATTCTCCGGGCGCTCGTGCAGGTAGTCCTGCATCCCCACGACCGTCAGGTATTTCTCGCACAGCTCGCGCCCGCGCTTTTCCTCGTCGCGGCGCTTGGGGGTGGGCAGCAAACCGCCCACGATGCTGTAGCGGCTTTGGGGGTCAAAGGCGCACATCACGTTTTCTTCCACGGTCAGCCCCTTGAACAGGCGGATATTCTGGAAGGTGCGTCCCATACCAAGGCGGGTGATTTTGTACTGCTCCAGCTTGGTGATGTCCTTGCCGTCCAGCACAACGGTGCCTTGGTCGGCGGTGTACACGCCCGAAATGGTGTTGAAGATGGTGGTTTTGCCCGCGCCGTTGGGTCCGATAATGCCGTGGATTTCCCCGGCGTTCGCTTCAATGGAGAAGTTCTGTATCGCCTTGACGCCGCCAAAGCTCTTATAAATGTTCTTGACTTCCAGCAGTGCCATGGTTTACCCCTCCTTTTTGGCAGTGTTCTTTTTGCCCAATTTGGCAAAGGCTTGTTGAAGGTTGCGGGGCGTAAGCTCCCACTCGCCCAGCAGACCGGACGGCTTAAAGTTCAAAATCAGCAGCACCAGCACGGCGTAGATGACGTAGCGGTAGTTCTGCAGCCCGCGCAGTGCCTGCGGCAGGGCGCTCAGGATAAAGGCGCCCAGCGTGGAACCGGTAAGGCTGTTGACGCCGCCAAAGAATACCATAATGACCCAGTCGGCGCTCTTTTTCCAGCCGAAGCCGGTGGGATCCACATAGGACATATAGAAGGCGTACAAAACGCCGGAGTAGCTCGTCAGCGCAACGCTGAGCAGGAAGGCAATCATCTTGACGCGGGTCACGTTGATGCCCATCGCCTTGGCGGCCAGTTCGTCGCCCTTCAGCGCGATGCACTGGCGGCCGTATTTGCTGGTCTTGAAAAACGCTGCCAGCGCAATGGCAAGCACGGCGGAAACAAACGCCAGCGGCAGCCCGACCAGACGGGGGATGCCGGTCAGACCGGACGCGCCGCCGGTCAGGGTGGTCATACGGTTCAGCAGGGCGGCAATCGCCTCGCCGAAGCCCAGCGTGACCAGCGAGATATAGTCACGGCGCAGCCGGACAACGGGGTAGCCGATCACATAGCCGATCAGCGTTGCCCCCGCGACCGCCAGCAGCGCCGCCAAGGCAAAGGGAACGTGGGCACGGATGACCAAAAGCCCCGATACATAGGAGCCGATGGCCATAAACGCCGCCTGCCCCAGGCTGAACATACCGGTAAGCCCGGTCAGCACATAGATGCCGGATACGGCAATCAGCGTGATAAAAACCTGCGTAAGTACGTTGGATACAAGTGCATTCATTGTGTGATATCCTCCTTACGCTTTTTCCTGAACGTTGCTGCCGGCAATGCCCTGGGGACGAATCAGCAGGAAAACCAGCATAACAGCGAATACGGCAATGGTAGAATAACCGGAACCCAGTGCAGCCAGCAGAAGGGTTTCCAGAATCCCCAGCAGCAGCGCGCCGATGACGGCGCCGGTCAGGCTGCCCAAGCCGCCGATGACCGAGGCGATAAAGCCCTTGACGACAAGGCTGCCCAAGGTGGGGTACAGGGTGTACTTGATACCCAAAAACACGCCTGCGATGCCGGCCAGAATGCCGGAAATGACAAAGGCGAGCTGGATGATGCGGGTGGAGTCGATGCCCATCAGTTGGGCGGTGTCGCGGTCAAAGGAAACCGCGCGCAGCGCACGACCCAGACGGGTTTTCTGGATGACATACGCCAGAACGATCAGCGCCACGGCACTGATGCCGAACATCATTAAATCGCCGGTGGAAACGACCAGCATTGCCACATTGACGGTGGGGTTTTTAAAAAAGGAAGGGAAGTTGAAGAAATTGGAGCCTGCCTTGATGGTGACAAGACCCTCGTACAAGGTGCCCAGCGTGATGGAGGACACAAAGAAATAGGTGGGTGCCGAGTGGTTTTTCAAAATGCGGCGGAAACCGACAAACTCGCCGAACAGCGAAATCAGCGCGCCTGCCAGACCCGCAATCAGCAGGGTGGGAACCAGCCCCATCCCCTTGCTGGAAACCAGAAAGTAGGCGATAAATGCTGCCGCTGTCATAGTGGCACCATGGGAGAAGTTGGAAAACTTTAAAACGTTGAAAATCAGCGCAAAGCCGGTGGCGATCAATGCGTAGATCGAGCCGGTTGCAATGCCGTTTATGATGACTTGCAGCGACATAACTTGATTTGCCTCCTAGAAAAAAGCAGGCAGCCCCGCCAAGGCGGTACAGATCCGCGGGGCTGCCTGTTCAGATGTTACGGATAAAGTGCGCGCAGACGTTGGTTAGCCGGCAAACTGCTCCAGCATAACGGGAGTCTGGTTGTCGTAGGTGTACATATACATACTCATACCGGTAGGCATATGGGTGGTGGGGTCGATGGTGATCTTGCCGGTGACGCCCTCGTAGCTCAGGTTCTCCAGCGCGTCGTGCAGGGCAGTGTAGTCGGTGCCGACCTTGGCGATGCAGTCCGCGGCAGCCATCACGATGTCGTAGCCCAGGAAGTACTTGTTGGGGGCGCTGACGTCGTTCTGAATCTCAGCAATCTTGGCGGCAATGGTTTCGTCCTCGGTGTTGATGTTGTTGATGTAGTAAATGTTGGAGCAGTCGCCGCCGTAGGTGGTGTTGAAGCCGGGTGCGCCGTCCAGACCGGTGATGATCTTGCCCTTGTAGCCCAGCTCGGTAGCGGCGGTTTCAATGGCAACCAGCTGCTGGGTGTAGTTGGGGCAGTAGATGGCGTCCACATTGGCGTTGACTAGGGGCAGCAGCAGGGTCTTGTAGTCGGTGTCGGCAGCGCCGTAGGCAACGATCATGCTGTCGTCCACGGTGATGTTGTCCTCAGCAAGGCGATCCACAAAGGGAGCCAGCAGGGAAACGGAGTAGGCGTTCTCCTGATTGTACAGGATGCCAAAGGTCTTGTAGCCGTTCTTTACGGCAAAGGCTGCCATAATGTCGCCCTGCGTGGTGGCGCTGGGCTGCAAAGCAAACATATTCTTGTAGGGAACGCCCTCGCTCTTGGTCTGGCAGGCGGGGTCCATGGCCAGGCCGACAACGGGTACGTCATAGCCCTCGGAGGTTTCCTTGATGGCGTTGGCGATGTTGGCAACCGGGGGTCCGACGATCAGGGAAACCTGATCCACGGTCACGGCGGTGATGTAGGAGTTGACAGCCTCGGTGACGTCGCCCTTGGTGTCGTAGGTGTTCATTACGATCTTTTTGCCGTTGATGCCGCCGTTGGCGTTGATTTCATCGACGGCAGCCTGTGCGCCCTTCTGGACGGACAGACCCAAGCCGGAGGTGTTGCCGGTGATGTCCTGCAGGCAGCCGATCAGAATCTCGCCGTCGTCGGCAGCTGCTGCAGAGGAAGCAACGGGGGCAACCGTGCTGGTGGAGGAAGCGCCGGAGACTGCGCCGCCGCAAGCGGCCAGACTTAAAGCCATACCGGCAGCCATAACAAAGGATACAATGCGTTTCATAGTGTTCTCTCCTTGATTTTTGTGTTGGTTTCCGTGGTCAGCGCGCGGGGCTGCGGGGGAAGGAATGCGTGCGGGCGTTGCCTCCTTTTTTCAGTGCGAGGGCGGGCAAATGGGGAGGTCTTGCCCTGCCTGCACCGTTTTTTTGCTTTGTTGTCCGGTTCTGAATCTTTATTGCAAACGTTTGCAATAAAAGGTAAATATAAATTCCGATGGAATTTTCCGCGTTTTTGCGGCTCCACCAGAAATCCTATGCCCAAAATATACTCCTGTTGCTCAGATTTGTCAATATGTGTTACACATTTTCGTGCTTTTGTTCAAATTTGGCTATGCAAACATTTGCAAAATGACGAAAATCCGGCGCATCGCACCCCGACCATTGCAGAAAAATGAAAGGGCAGACCGATAATTTTATCTGCAATGAGAGCAGATGTCACGGAACTTGTCAAAAGAATCGCTGTAGCAATTTTATATCGCAGGGTGTATAATGAAAACGTTATCACATACATCATTTTCAAAAGGCGGGGACAACACCATGAAGCAAAAACATATTCCGGCACGCTGTTTTTTCTACCTGTTCGGTATGCTGGTTCTGGCTATGGGGCTGATTTTGAACATCAAGGCCGGGCTTGGCTCCTCAGCAATTATGTCCGTAGCCTACACGATCAGCGAGGGCGCAGGAGTGAATTTGGGTGACATGACGTTTGTAATCTACTGTCTTTTTATCGCTGCGCAGATGATTATAAACGGCAAAGACCGCAACTGGCTGGATCTGCTGCAGCTGCCGCTGAGTCTGGTGTTTACGCGGTTTATGAATTTGTTCAAGGCGGTAATCCCCTACGAACACGGCTATCTGCCCACAGATCTGCTTGTGTTGCTGGCGGGCATTGTGCTGACAGGCATTGGTGCCGCCATGACAGTGGATATGCAGCTCATCCCCAATTCCGGCGACGGTATTGTGAACAGCATCGCCCGCCGCTGCGGTCGTGAGCTTGGCTTTACCAAAAATATTTTTGACTGCGGTTGTGTTGCTGTTTCCCTGCTTGTCGGTGCGTTCTTCGGCGATCCGCTGCTCGGCATCGGCTTAGGTACAGTCATTTCAATGCTTGGCGTCGGTCGCGTTGTGGCTGCCTTTAACCATCTTTGCAAACCCGCCATAACCCGTGCCGCGGGGTTGGAGAAAGTTGTACGTAAATAAATTTTGCATTGGCAATATAGCGAACTCAAATTCTAAAGTGAATCAAAACTGATTCACTCTGGAGCATATACGAGTTTGTATGCGTATCCGCTTTGATTACCCCCGCTTTGGGCTGGAACATGTTTCGCTAGCATAGCGTTTGGATATCCACAAACGCATTTCTGGGGGTGTCCCCCAGACCCCCGGCACATTTCTTGCGGTGACGATAGTGACGCAGATGACGCTTGTGACGCTGTTTTGGGGATATCCCTATACCATATCCCAGATTCAGCGTCATTAGCGTCATCTGAATTTTGTCTTTTTCGTAGTATGCGACTTTTCCTGCGTTCCACATTGGAAACCAACTGTTAGTGCGGCGGGATGAACTGTTGGGCTGGCTGGAACGGCAAAAGGTCAATAAAGCCCAAAACGAGAACCCGAAGATTGTCGGGTCTGATGAATAGCTTTGTGGTCGTACCTGTGGTAGTCTTTGTGTCACGAAAGGAGACGATGCAGCGTGAAAGATACATCCAAAAAAGCCCTGCGCCGCGGGCATAACGAGGGCAACATCCGTCAGCGTACAGACGGGCGGTGGGAGGTGCGGCTATCTGCCGGAATCGACTACAAGACAGGCAAGCCCCGGCGTACATCCACCTGCTGCAACACCCGGCAGGAGGCCATCGCCATTTTACAGCAGCAAGCCCACGAAGTCCGCACACAGGGCTGGCGCGATCCGATGTCGGTGACACTGGGAGAGTGGTATGAATACTGGCTGGACACCTATATGAAGGACACCGTCAAGCAATCTACTTACGCCAGCTACCGCAGCTACTTGAACAAGCATTTTTGTGTGCTGGGGAAAATCCTGCTGAAAAAGTTAGAGCCACACATCTTGCAGGAGTTTTACAACTACAAATTCCGCGAGGAAGGGCTGTCGCCCAAGACGCTTCGCAACTACCACATGGCATTGCATAAGTGCTTACAGCAAGCAGTAAAAGAGCGTCTGCTGATTTACAACCCCTGCGATGCCGTGACCTTGCCCAGCGGAGAAAAACCCGAAATCAGCGTATTTACCAACGACCAGCAGCGGGCGCTGGTGCAAGCCAGCTACCGCCACCGCTATGGCGTGTTTATTCGCTTAGACTTGTGTACAGGATTACGCATGGGGGAATTACTGGCGCTGAAATGGGAAGATATTGATTTTTCCACCGCCCAACTTCATGTTAGGCGTACCATCAACCGCCTTGCCAAGTATGAAGCCCACGACGGTGAGAACAAAACCGAGATCGTATTCGGCACACCCAAAACGAAAAACTCCCGCCGCACGATTCCACTGACCCGCACAATGGCAGACGAGCTTGCCCGCTGGAAACAACAGCAAGCGCAGGATAAGATTCGGGCAGGGGATAAGTACACCGACTATGGCTTCATCGTCACCAACGAGTTTGGACACTACTTTGAGCAGAAAACTTTCAAGGATTACTACGACCGATTGTTGAAGGATGCCGACATCGGGCACTTTACCTTCCACGCCCTGCGCCACACCTTCGCCACCCGTGCGCTGGAGCGCGGCATGGACTACAAGACCCTGTCAGCCATCCTCGGTCACTACTCGGTGGCGTTCACAATGGACACCTACGTTCACAGCATGGACGAACACAAGCGGCGCGAAATGGACAAGATGGACGATATGTTCGGGATGCAGTACAGCATCTCCGTAGAGAACCCGCCTTATCCTGTACTTTGCTCACTCTCAGCGAACGGCTGCACCGCCCATGTTCCCGACTTCCCCAAAGTTACCGCACAATCCCCCACGCTGGACGCCGCCCTGCTCGAAGTCAAACAGCAAATCCAAAAAGCCCTGCGCCAGTACAAGAACCCGCCCATTCCTACCAAACAGGAACAGATCGTCGTGCCAAACAACAGCGTGTTGGTACTCGTCAAGGCCGGGTAATGCCACTGAATAGTTTTTAACACCACATTGTGCGTCTGTTGAAATTTTCAGTAGGCGTACCATCTTGTATTTACTTTTACGCTCTTATCTGTTACAATTAAAGCGCGAAAGTTAGGTGAGCCACATGACAAAATTTGAACAGCTTGATACCATGCTGGAACAGGGGAACGGCTACATCACGACCCGCGCGGTTACAGCGCAGGGCATCTCTAAACCCTACTTTGCCGAATACGCCCGCAGCCGAGAACTGGAGCGTGTCGCGCACGGCGTATACCAATCGCCCGATGCATGGCCGGATGATATGTATATTCTCCACCTGCGCAACAGCAATATCATTTTTTCCCACCAGTCGGCGTTGGCGCTCCACGGTATGATGGAGCGCGAGCCGCACCACATCTATGTTACGGTCAAACAGGGTTACAACGCCACACATCTGCGCAAGCAGGGCGTGATTGTGCATACAGTTTCCCCGGAGATTTTCACACTGGGGCTGACCTCTGCCACTACCACTTTTGGCAATACCGTTCCCACTTATGACCGTGAGCGCACACTCTGCGATGTCATTCGCCAGCGGGGTGCTATGGATGTGCAAACCTACCAAACCGCCATCCGCGAGTATATGCTGCACGGCCACAAAAACCTGCGTCACCTCATCCAGTGCAGCCGCGCACTGAAAGTTGAGGATGATGTAAGACGATACTTGGAGGTGTTTTTATTATGATCAAGACCTCACGACAGCTGAAGGATAAAATCAAAAATCTGGCGCACGGCGATAGTCTGAAGTCGCAGACTCTGCTGCGTACTTACATGATGGAACGCTTTTTAGAGCGTCTCGCCGTTTCCCAGTACAACAGCCATTTTGTACTGAAAGGCGGGATGCTGGTGTCCTCAATGGTTGGCATCCACCAACGTGCCACAATGGATATTGATGCCACCGTAGTCGCCCTGCCGCTGACATTGGAGGACGCTACACGGACGATTCAAGAAATCGTCAATATCGACCTGCAGGACGGCGTGGTTTTCAGCATTACCAATGCAGAAAGCATTATGGAAGAACATGACTATCCCGGCTTGCGTTTCACGCTGATTGGTACGCTTGACGGTCTGCGGCAGAAAGTGAAAATCGACATTTCCACCGGCGATGCTATCACGCCTCGTGCCATTGAATATCGGTATCCTCTCATGTTTGAGGACCGCAGTTTGCAGATTATGAGCTACAATCTCGAAACGCTGCTTGCCGAGAAACTGGAAACCATCATGTACCGTGGCACAAGCAATACACGGATGCGCGATTTTTACGACATTTATATGCTAACTGGGAAACCCGGCATTGCAATCAACGACACGACCTTGTATCGTGCATTCCTCGCAACCAGCAAGACACGCCGCACGACTGGATTTATCCCGCAATTTGCAGCCATCCTTGAATCCGTAGAATCCAATGGCGAAATACAGAAAATTTGGAACAAGTTCTGCAAGGACAACGATTATGTCCTCGAACACGACTGGCACAAAATCATGGCATCCGTAAAAATCATGGAAAACCGGCTAGAGCAGCAGCGAGAACGAGCAAAGCGTTCACACACACTGGAACACTGACCGCTCCTATTTTTACCTGCCAACTCCGCAAAATTTATCCACAAAAAG